>Ga0210057_1003630_pt1 | contig 21191 bp, 22 predicted proteins | sample CryGeyCG2114_010_2_FD_183968 | JGI IMG/M metagenome (GOLD analysis project Ga0210057, IMG submission 183968) | Groundwater microbial communities from aquifer - Crystal Geyser CG10_big_fil_rev_8/21/14_0.10 (SPAdes) (version 2) | ecosystem: Environmental > Aquatic > Deep subsurface > Groundwater ...
AATATCTAAAGCTAATTTTGCTTTCTTATTGCCTCTTTTGACTTCTCTTAAAACTTTTCTCATATCGGACAGACCGCAAATTCCCTTAACTCCTGATTGACAATTCAGAATTTCATTAACTCTTTGGACTGAAAACTTTTTGGAAAGTTCAATAATAATGCCTGGGTCTAAATCTCCTGCTCTGGTCATCATCACTAAGCCCTCCATCGGGGTAAAGCCCATCGAGATATCAATTGCTTTTCCGTTTTTAACAGCACAAATCGATGCTCCTCCTCCTAAATGTAAAGTTATAATTTTTAATTTTTCAAAAGGTTTTTTAAGTTTTTTTGCTGCTTCCCTGGCGACATATTCATGAGAAATTCCGTGAAAACCAAAACGCAAAAAACCATATTTTTTTCTTAAAATTTCCGGTAAAGCATAAGTTTTGGCTTCTTCTGGCAGGTCTTTGAAAAATTCAGTGTCAAAAACAGCAAATTGTCGAACTTCAGGAAAAATTTTTTTGGCTGATCTTATTCCTGAAATATTAAAAGGGTTATGTAAAGGAGCAAATTTATTAAACCTTTCTAATTCTTTTAAAACCTTTCCGGTGATTTTAATTGGCTCCCTAAATCTCTTTCCCCCATAAACTACTCGATGACCAATAATGGAGGTCCGACCTCCATCATTTTTGATTTTGGTTAATTCTTCAATTAAAACTTTTTGGTAGTTCTTAAAATCAAAATTAAAAACCTCCTGCTTTCCTTTTTTCTTGAAATTCAATGAGTCGTCAAATAATTTCCATTTTATCGATTGAGAACCGCAATTAAGAATTAGAATCATAAAATTAATTTCCCTTGACCCTTCTTCATAATGCCGGCGGCATTGCCTTCATCGGTATCTAAATGAAAAGAAGGTTTGTAATTTTTATCAACCCTGATTAAAACGTTATGGAAAGTAACCGCCCTTTTTCCCTTAATTCTAACTGAAACCAAATCACCATTTTTAACTTTCAACCTTTTGGCTTCTCCGGGGTTTAAATGAATATGACGCCAGGGAATAATTATTCCTTCTTTCAATCTCAACTTTCCCTTGGGACCCATTAAATCAATTCCCGGAGTTTTGGCTAAATTCCCTGATTTTCTGATGGGAACTTTGATGCTTAAATTAACTGCATCGGTCCAAGCAATCTCAACCTGGGTCTTTTTTCTTAAAGGACCGACTATCCTGACATTTTTAATTTTTTTCTTTCTATTTTGAATAGGCGATGAAAACTTTGTTTTCATCTTCGTCCTTCGCTCGCTTTCGCTCACTCGGATAGTTAAGGTTTCTTGGGCTGCAAACTGGCCGGGTTGAGTTAAATCCTTCTTCTTTTTTAACTTATGATTCTTTCCAAAAAGTTTTTCCAAATCTTTCCGCGATAAATGAATGTGTCTGGCTGAAATCTCAATGGGAATTTTGGAATTCATATACTTCATTATATCTTAAAATAAAAAAAGGGCAAAGCCCTAAAAAAATTAAATTATCTACGCGAGTGTTAGCGAGCCTGAAGATGAACGAAGTTCATCGACTGAATTTTAATTTACAATTGCTTTCCGACAAATTCAGCAAATTCAGCCAAGCGGCAGGCATAAGCCCATTCGTTGTCATACCAGGCGACCACTTTAATTAAATTATCTTTAGCCATCGTTAAGGGAGCATCAACAATGGCGGAAAAGGAATTGCCGATGTAATCGGAAGAGACCAAAGGAGCGTCTTCAATTCCTAAAATTCCCTTTAATTCTGGTTGCCGAGATACTTTTTTAAAAACACAATTCACTTCTTCAGAGGTAGCTTCTTTTTCCACTTCACAAATCAAATCCAGAACCGAAACAGTAGGAATAGGAACTCGAAAAGCAATTCCATTTAATTTTCCCTTTAATTCCGGAATTACCCTCCCTATTGCCGAAGCTGCCCCAGTGGTTGTTGGAATAATATTTAAAGCGGCTGCCCTTGCCCTTCTCAAATCTTTGTGGGGTAAATCCAATATCATTTGGTCGTTGGTGTAAGAATGTATAGTCGTCATAAAACCCTTAACAATCCTAAAGTTATCGTTCAAAACCTTAACTACCGGAGCCAAACAATTGGTGGTGCAAGAACTCATATCACAAATATCAATCTTGGCATCATAATTTTGAGCGTTGACTCCCAAAATAAAACTGGGAATTTCTTCGCTTTTGGCCGGAGCCGAAATTATGACTTTTTTGGCTCCGGCTATTAAGTGCTTTTTTGCTCCGGCCAAATCTGTAAAAACGCCAGTGCACTCCAAAACAATATCTATGCCCAGTTTTTCCCAGGGAAGAAGGGTTGGGTCTTTTTGAGCAAAAACTTGAACCCTTTTCCCATCAATTAAAAGATAATCTTTTCCCCTTTGGACTTGCTTTTCATAAATCCCATACAAAGAATCGTATTTCAGTAAATGAGCCAGGGTTTGAACATCAGTCAAATCATTAATCGCCACCATCTCTAAATCTGGGTGGTTTTTAAAAATACTTCTGAAAGTTAAGCGGCCAATCCGACCAAAACCATTTATAGCGATTTTTACCATAAAAGATTAAACCGAGGGTAGTTGTTGAGGGGAGTATCCGCAACCGAGCGGGCACGGTGTCCGAATACCAGTGAGGACGAGCGAGGTGAGGACTAAGCAAGCGAGCACGCTGGGCGAGCGAGCGGCTCCCCGAGACAATCTACCCGAGGGTTAATTTTAAAGGTTTAACAATTTACAAATTTTCTCTTTATTAAATCCTACCACAATTTGGCCATCTATCTCAATGACCGGCACTCCCATCTGGCCTGATTTTTCAACCATTTCTTTCAATACCACTTCATTTTTTGAAACATCAATATCCTCAAACTCAATATTATGTTCTTTTAAGAACTCTTTTAGGGTATAACAATAAGGACAGACAGGTGTACTAAATACCCGAATTTTTGGTTCAGATTGTTTTTCGCTATTGGTCATAGTCAAAATTTAGTTATTGACATCCTCCGCCGCTGGAAGAAGCGGTTCCCCCTCCAAAACCTGCTGAAGGAATATCACTGGAAAGATTTTGAGAACATTCTTCTGGTTCTGCAATGAAAGCCTGACAAATGGTTTTTTTAAACTCCTCTGGCGACCTTGTTATTATATTGACTACCGTATCGTTTATAACTATGGTTGGCGAACCCCTCACCCCATATTTTTCATTAAGGTCTGTCTGAACATCGAATCTGGGATACTGTCCGTTCAGCCATGTATTTTGGTTATTATACAGCTCAGTAATGCTATGTTGACTGTCAGTGCTTGAAATACAAGCAGCAAGTTTTGTTTTGTTTATCTCTGCCTCAATAAGACATTTTTCAAAATCGCCGTCTTGGACAAAACAAGCTAAATAATTATAGTATTTCTCTTTTTGCTCTTCCTGAATACAATATTGTCTCAAGTTTTCATCAATCTCTTCTTTGCCGTGCATAATGTAATTAACAAAATAAACTCCCATTTCTGCTTTATCTTTTAATAAATTATAGACAGGTAAAAACATTTTTTGAGCCTGTAAACCAAAAGGGCAATAGCTCATTACAAACAATTTAATGTCTGGAATGTCTCTTTTGGAAACTTCTTTGGCTTCATTTTCCGCCTGGCTGATTGGTTTTTCTTCCAGGTCAATGGGTGGGTTAACAAACAAAAGTTTTCCGTCTTTGGTTACATAAGAATCAAACTCATTTTCTCCAACTTTAAGATGAAATTTATAAACTCCATTCTCCTCTGCCACGCTTACCAAAGAAGCAGTAAAACCTTCCTGAAGAAGATTTTCATTGATGTAGTTTATAGCTTTCTCAGCTGCCGCCTGAGGAGTTAAACCTTCCTCTCCCCGACACTTGTATAAAAAGGTTCCAGCAACTATTACCCCAGCAATAATAATAGCGCCGACTAAAAGTATTAAATTTTTATTAAATTTTATAGCCATAGATTAAAGATAACATAATTATTTATTTCTGTAAAATTTTTTGAGGATAGTTGGCATTAAATCTAATTGGTTTATTTTCCCTAATTTTCCTTTCTGACAGCTCTTTTCCGAAAACCTCTGAACCTCGTCTTTTGCCTCACCATAAATCAAAAGCGGAATCAATTCCTGGCAATGCCTTTTAAAAAGCGAGCAGGTAGAATGGTCAGCGGTCACTATTATCAAAGTATTTTTTAATCTCAAAATTGGTTTCAAATTCTTATCAATTTTTTCAATAAATTCTTTTTTCCCCAGAAAATTTCCATCTTCAGCCAAATTGTCGCTAGCTTTAATGTGCAAAAAAACAAAATCATATACGCGAGCGCTAGCGAAGCGTGGAGATGAACGAAGTTCATCGACTTTTCTCAAAGCTTTTTTTGCTGCCAAAAATTTTCCTTTTAAATTAGTATTTGGAAAACCCGTTGCTCCCCTAACTAAAATTTCCTCCATCCCCAAAACTCTGGCTATTCCTTTATATAAAGCTCCCCCGGCTATAAAACAAGCTCTTAAATTATATTTTTTACTAAAAGAAAGGGTCTTTTTAAATTTTCCGGCCCCCCTTAGCAAAAGATAATTGGCTGGCAATTTTCCCTCTTTTTCTCTTTTTTTGTTTAAAGGATGTTCTTTTAAAATCTGATGGGCTTTTTCTAAAAATTTATTTAAAATTCTTGCTGTAAATTTAGAATTATTGGTATTATCTTTAGCCAAAATCTGCCGGGGTTGAACCCCTGTTTTTTTAGGGTCGCCATCGCCAACCTTTGCTGAAATTGCTGAAACCCCACCTGCAACACCCGACGTTGCAGACCTTAAAACCAGAACTGCCCGATGACCCCAAGATTTTTTAATTAAAAATTTAATTCCTTCAATCGTTATACCGGAAAGAGATTTTACTAAAGGTTGAGTTTTTTCAATTCTGCCTGCCCGGCGGTCAATAATTTTTAGGGATTTTGGATTAATAGTAGCAAAATTAACTCTTAAGGCTACATCACCTTTATTTAACTTCATCCCAATGCCGGCTGCTTCATAGACCCCCCTACCCAAATAATATTTATAAGGATTGTAACCAAAAAGAGCTAAATGACAGGTGTCTGATGCCGGCTTTTTTTGGCCGGTCAGTAAAAAGGGCAAAACCAGTCCACAAACCCCGTTTTGGGCTAAAAAGCCCAAATTTGGTGTTTTAGCTGCCTCCAAGGGAGTTTTATTACCCAATTGAGGAATGGGCCTGTCCCCAAGACCATCAATAATAATTAACAAAATTCTTTTCATTAAACTTGTTAGTGAGGGAAAGCTAATTCTTCCTCAATTCTCAATAACCTATTATACTTGGCTACTCTTTCTCCTCTGGCCGGGGCTCCGGCTTTAATAAAGTCAGCCGAAATACCTACAGCAAAATCGGAAATAAAATCATCCAATGTTTCTCCAGACCGATGGGAAACCATAATTTTCCAGCCAAAAGATTTCGCCAGTTTCACTGCCTCTAATGCTTCACTGACTGTGCCAATTTGATTTAGTTTGATTATCGCTCCGTTGCAGGCCTTCTCCTCTTTGGCTTTCTTTATTCTCCCTGGGTTTGTTGCTAAAAGGTCATCTCCTATTACCACAATTTTTTTGCTAAGTTTTTTTGTAATTTCTCTAAATCCCTCAAAGTCTTCCTCTGAAAATGGGTCTTCCAAAAATAAAATTGGATAATTTTTAATTAGGTCTTGATAAAAATTTAAGAAACCTGCCCGGGTAAAAGTTGTCCCTTCTAATTGATAATTACCATTCTTGAAAAATTGAGAAGCAGCGCAATCCAAACCAATTTTTACTTTTCCTGAATAGCCAGGCGATGAAGCTAAGGCTTCATCTTCACCCTTCGCTCGGCTTTGCCTCGCTCGGCTAGCTGATTTTATTGCTCCAATAATTAGGTTTAAGGCCTGCTGAGTCTGTCTCAAAGACGGAGCAAATCCCCCCTCGTCTCCCAGGTTAGTGGCCCCTTTGCCAAAATTTTTCTCTAAAATTTCTTTTAAACCCTGGTAGATTTCAGAAGCCGTTTCTAAATTCCTTGAAAAAGATCTATTTTGGGGAACAATCATAAACTCCTGGAAAGATAAATCGTTTCCGGCATGAACCCCACCATTAATAATATTAAAACAAGGTATCGGCAAGGAAACTGTTCGAGATCCGATCTCGAACAATTGGCTGATGTGCTGATATAAAGGGATATTTTTTGCTCCGGCTCCGGCTCGACAACAAGCCAGAGAAACGGCTAAAATACTGTTTGCTCCTAATTTTGATTTATTCTCGGTTCCGTCAAGCCCTATCATCAATAATTCATCAATTTCTTTTTGCTTGATTGGGTTTTTCCCAACTAATTTTGGTCCGATAATTTCATTTACATTTTTTACTGCTCTCAGAACTCCTTTTCCCTGATACCTTTTTCCACCATCTCTCAATTCCATTGCCTCATATTTTCCCCGGGAAGCTCCGGAGGGAACCGAATCTAAAAATTTAGCAAAATTAGTTGTTAATTCAACTTCAATTGTCGGGCTCCCTCTTGAATCCAAAATTTCTCGCGCTTTAATTTGTTTAATTTTAGAACCTTTCATAAATCGATAATCGATGGTGTTTCCTAAATCCCGTTAGAAATTTAAATTTCTAAACGGGATAAATAATCATAAGCAGCCAAAGCTGCTTTTGCTCCTTCCCCGGCTGCGGTAACAATTTGCTTGTAGGGACCAACGTTTAGGTCACCAACAGCGAACAATCCCTCGGTTTTGGTCTGACAGGTTTCAAAATCCACTTTTATTTCATCTTTTTTATTAAAATCCACCAGGCCTTTAATAAAAGAGGTTGCTGGTTGAGAACCAATTTCCACAAAAATTCCTTCTAAAGGAAGGGTTATATTTTTTTTAGTTTTTTTATTCTGATAAATAATTTTTTCAACAAACTTTTTCCCTTCAATTCTTTTTAAGATAGCTGAGCTTATGACTTCTATTTTCTTTATTTTTTTAACTTTTTCTTGATTAAATTGATCTGCTCCAACTTTAGAACCTGCTTCTAAAATATAAATTTTTTTAGCGTAGTTTGCTAAAAATATGGCTGCCTCAAATCCGGCATTTCCTCCCCCAATCACCGCTACGGTTTTGTTAGAAAACACAGGAGCATCGCAGGTTACGCAATAACTTAGACCACGACCAATGAATTTTTTTTCACCAGGTACTTCTAAGGGTCTGGGGTCAGCCCCGGAAGCTACAATTACTGTTTTTGATTCAAAAGTCTCTTTACTTTCAGTCAAAATTAAAAAACCTTGAGCTTTTTTTTCAACCCTTATTACCTCTTTTTGCTCAATATCAATCTTTTGCTTTCTCAACTGCTCTTCCAGTTTTTTAATCAATTCCTGACCGGAAATTTTCTCAAAACCAGGATAGTTTTCAATAGCAACTGCCTTTCTTGCTACCTGGCCCCCAAAGCTTTTGGTAATCAAAAGGGTCTTTAGTTTTTGTCTGGCAGCATAAATCCCAGCAGTGATGCCTGCCGGACCTCCTCCAATTATAATTAAATCGTAGACCATAGATGAGAAAAGATTATCCTGCCAGCCAGCCACCGTCAATCACTACCGTAGAACCAGTCATATAAGAACTTTTGTCTGAAGCTAAAAACAAAACTAAATTGGAAACTTCTTCCGGTTTACCCACCCGATGCATTGGGACTCGGGCCAACATTGCTTCCATTATCTTGGGGTCTGATGTTATTGGGTCAATCATCGGTGTCTCAATCATCCCCGGAGAAACAGCATTAACCCGGATATTATAGGGAGCCAATTCCACGGCCAGGGCCTCGGTCATTCCCACGATTCCTCCTTTGGAGGCGCAATAATGGACAATATTGGGAAAACCAATTCCTTGCTGACCCATAGCAACCGAAGCAATATTAATAATCACTCCTCCAGGTTTTTGCTTTGCCATTTCTTTAGCTACTGCCTGGCTGCATAAAAAATACCCCTTAAGATTTATGTCCAAAGTTCTATCCCATTCTTCTTCGCTCAGTTCCAAAAATGGTTTAAACTGGTAAATGCCGGCGTTATTGACTAAAATATCTATTTTCCCAAATTTTGCAATTGTCTTCTTGACCATTTTCTCAACCTCTTCTTTTTTTGAAACATCACATTTGAGAGCAACTGCCTCTCCCCTATTCTTTTTAATTTCCTTAACCACTTTTTGACAATCTTCTAAAGAAATATCGGAAACAACCACTTTTGCTCCAGCTTTAGCTAGAGTTAAAGCATGAGTCCTGCCCATTCCTCTTCTAGCTCCGGTAATAATAGCTACCTTATTTTTTAAGTCAAACATTTTTATTGAGTTTTTACTTAAGTTTATCGACCTTTTAATAACTTCAATTTCTTAACCTCTTTTTCAAAAAATTTTTGAACTTGCTTTTTAGTTACTTTTTCTTTTAAAAAATCAATTTTAAAATCTCGAATATCTTCTAAATAAGAAAGTTGGCTAAAAAACAATTTTTCTGAAAATTCTCCTTTGTATTTCTTTTTTGCGTCTTCAATTATTTTCGGCAGAGGAAAACCCTTTTTTAGAATAAAATATAAATCAATATAATCTCGATATTGAGGCCGACGACCAATGGTATAAGCTTTATCAGAAGCTATGTCTTGCCAGACAGAAAGCGAGACTGACTTTATCTTTAAAGTTGGGTAAAGCCTGGGAAAGGGGAAATAAACAAAAGAAATTTTAATTTTATTGGAGGTGATGAAAGTTAACTCATCGGGATTGTCAGTCTCTAAGCGAATTTCTGGTCCAAAAATTTTTGAAGCCTTTCTTAGAAATTTTTCTGGTATCTGGGAAGGAAAAAAAATATCAAAATCATATGACCTGCGATGGCCGAGCTGGACCATCAATGCAGTTCCGCCACAAAGAATTCCCTTTTGTTTAAAAAAGGGTGAAAGTAAAAACAAAGCCTCTTTTCTTTCTTTATCTAAAAGGTCCAATAATATTTTTGATGTATTTTTTTTCATCAAGTTTCTTTTTGAGGTTTAAAATGACATTTTTAATGAAATAAAAAATTGGCTTGGTGTATATTGGAACGGGATTTTCAATAAAAACCTTTTTAATTTCTTCCTTTTTGTAAGTTCTAAAAAGCCATCTTATCTGTTCCAGACTTCCATACATTAAAACCTGATGGATAATATAATTTTTATCCTCTTCTAAGTCCAGTTCCCTAACGTTTGCTGACCACAAAATCCCCTGAAACTCCGAAGGAATTTTATTCAAATTTTTTCTTTTCATTATTATATTTTAGCAAAACGCCAAAAAGATACAAGAAAAAAACAGGCCTATCGCTGACCCCCCCCTAATTAAAAAATATCAAGAACTGTTCTTGATATTTTGATTGTCAGAAAGAGTTTAATGTAAAACTTCGGGAATTGCTTCAATCAGGTCAGTGGCTAAAAGCCCTTCTTTTTTTCTGGCAGCTACAATTTCTCCGGCCTTGCCATTAATATAGGCAGCCGCCTGAGCAACAATGAATGGTTCAATCCCTCTGGCCATTAAGGCTCCGCAAATCCCAGCTAAGGTATCACCTGTCCCCCCCTTACCCATATAAGGGCTTCCTGTTGTATTTAAAGCCACTTCTTTGCCGTCAGAAATTATATCTATTCCTCCTTTTAGTAAAATGGTGGTCTGAAGCCGTTGGGCTTGGGCTTTAACAATCTCTATTTTCTCTTTATCTGACTTGCCAATTACTTCTTGACCGGTCAAGACAAAAAATTCATAGCCGTGAGGGGTAATTAAAAATGGTTTTCCTTTTATAATTTCTAAGTTGCGGCTTAGAGCATAAATTCCATCAGCATCAATGACAGCCGGAATGTCAATTTGTGATAAATATTCCAAAATGGTTTCCTGGGTTTCTTTTGAACGCCCCATTCCTCCGCCAATAACTACTGCTGTCTTTCCCCGAGCTACTGCTTTAGCTCCTTCAGTCATTTCCAATAGAACAGATAGGTCTTCTTGGTCCAGCCAATCTCCTTTTAAAGGATAGGCAGCTAAATTGGGAGAAAAAGAAGCTATAATGTCGGCTGCTCTTTTGGGAGCAAGAATTCTGACCATATCCACCCCGCTTCTAAAAGCAGCCATAGCTGACAGGGCTGGTGAACCCGAATAAAACTGAGAGCCGCCGATGACTAACAATAATCCATAGTCATATTTCATTACCGCCGAAGGTCTTTTTTTGTAAATCTCTTTTAAAATTGATTTAGTTACGGTTAACATATTATTTAATTTCTTTTAAAAATTCTTTTAATTTTGGGCCCCATTCAGGGTGTTTTAAAGAAAGGTAAAGATGAGATTTTAACCAATCAAGTTTATTGCCGCACTCTAACCACTTTCCCTCAATCTCGTATCCATAAATTATTTTACCATCTTGAATCATTTTGTCCAAGACATCAGCAAGCCCTATCTCGCCTCTCTGGTTAAAAGAAGCTTTTTTAAGATAATCAAAAACTTCAGGGGTTATAATACGTCTTCCAACCATAGCAAGATTAGAGGGAGCTTCTTCAATCGAAGGTTTCTCTATAATTTTTTTAAGTTTATAAAGGCGGTAGGCAATTTTTTCTCCAGCTATCACTCCATAAAAGGGAAGTTTTTCTTTCTCAACCTGAGACAGAGCCATTATCGGTTTTTGAGAAGTTTTAAAAATCTGAGAAAGTTGCAAAATAGAAGGAACTTTTGACTGAATGATGTCATCGGGATATAAAACTATACAGGGTTCTTCTCCCACTAACTTTTTTGCTTGAAGCACGGCCTGGCCGTCGCCCAAAGGTTTTTTTTGGGAAACATAAGAGAAGGAAATATTCTCTAAAATCTCTTCTAAATTTTTAATTTCTTTTAAAAGGTTTTCTTTTTTTCTTTCTTTTAAAATTTTTTCCAATTTTGGAGATTTTTTAAAATAATCCAAAACTTGCTTTTTTTGAGAATTCAAAACAAAAATTATCTCAGAAATTCCCGACATTTTTGCTTCCTCAATCACATACTGAATAATGGGCTTATCTATTAAAGGCAAAAGCTCTTTTGCTACAACCTTGGACAAAGGTAAAAATCTGGTGCCTAAACCGGCAATTGGAATTATTGCTTTTTTAATGAAATCGTTTTCCATATTAGCTAGTCTGCGCCTTTTTCTTTCTTAAAAAGGCGGGGGTTTCCCATTTTTTTTCTTCGGCTAACATTTCTCTCTCTATTTTTTCTGCTTCTTTTTTCAACTCAAGAGCATTCTTTCTCTTCAATATCTTTTGAGAAACTTCTTTCTTTTGTTGTTTTCTCAATAAAGCAAATTTCTTGGTTTTGCCTTTTGCTTTAGTTCTTTTCTGAAGTTTGACTGGCTTTTTTGGCTTTTCTGCTAATTTTTCTTCTAACTTTTTGATTTCTTTTTCGGGTAAAACCGGGGGAACCAGAGCTTTCTTCTGGGCTTTTTCTTTGACCTGATGACCTACGGCTAAAAGTAATATTCTAATCTTATTATCTGTTTTATTCGGGAAAGGGTTGGAAATGCCGAAAATAATTTTAGCCCTTGGATTAGAATCTGAAATAGTTTGGGAAATTCTCTCCACCTCTGACATCTTTAGGTTTTTGGAAGCGAAGATGTTAAATAAAATCTTTTCAGCCAAAAAAGATTTTTTTTGTTCTCTTTGAAGATTATATTCGGCCAAAGGATTTTGCAAAATCTTCCTGACCATTTCTTCAACTCGATTGGGTCCCTGGGTCTCTAAACAATTTAAAAAAGCCGGTTTTCCCCGGCAAGCTAAAATCGTCTTCAGGTCAGCAAAATCAATATTAATTAAACCATAACCAAAAATAGTTTCTAAAAGACCTTTGAGGTTTTCAGCCAATCTCAGATTTATTTCCGAAAAAGCTCTATTTAAAGAAGTTTTCTTGTCAACAACCCTAAAAATGTTTTTGTTGGGAAAGATAATTAAAGCATTTAAATGGGGTTTAACTTTCTCTAAAGACAAGTCAGCAATTTCTGCCTTCTTTTCTCCTTCAAACTTAAAGGGCAGGGTGAAAATTCCTAAAGTAATATTTTTGCAAGCCCTGGAAGCTTCGGCAAAAATTGGTAAAGCTCCCGAACCCGTTCCCCCTCCTAAAGTAGAAATTAAAATAGAGAAATCTACTCCTTCAAATATCTTTTTTATCTTTTCTCTGGCTTTCTGGGCAGCTTCTTTTCCAAGTTCCGGGTCCATCCCGCAGCCTAAACCCTGGGTTAATTCCTGACCAAAATGAAATTTTTTGGTTCTTCTATGAGATTGCCTCAGAGCTTGTAAATCAGTGTTAGCTGCTACAAAATTTATATTCTGGGGAAAACCCCTGGCAATTTCCGAAACTATAGAACACCCTCCTCCTCCAATTCCAATTACTTTAATTTTGATTTTGCGAATTTGCTCTTCGGGCTTTCTCTTTTTTACTAATCTTTTTCTCTCCGGTCTTGGAATTGGTTTTTTCTTTTTAAGCTTGGGTTTTTTAATTTTTTTCGCCATTATTCTAATATATGACTTTAACTCCAAACTGTCAACATCGGCCTTTTTATATTTTGCATTTATTTTACCAATTCTCCTTTAAATGCTTTGTCTAAAATTGCTTCGCTTGATTTAACCACTGGCCAAATTTACAATCCTGGCTATGGGCTGGCGACCCATCTTTTCTCAAAAGTTCAACCGCTTCTTTAAAAAGTCCTTGGACATATGAAGGGTCAGTGTTTATCATATGAATTTCCTTTTTAAAAGGCAACCTGTCAATAAAACCGTTTTCTTTGTCAACAACATAAAATGCCAGGCAACCCTTTCGAACAGTTTTATAGCCATTTTTTTCCAAAAGAAAAGTATAAACATCCATTTGTAATTGAAAGCGGTCATATATGGTAGCTACTTTACTTCCGGTAGATTTATAATCAAGGGGAGCTAATCTACCGTCAGAGAATTCTAAAATATCATCAACAGCCCCAAAAAGAGTAGCATCTAATTCTGCATCATAATAACGGAGCCCCTTAAAATTGCTTCGCCACTCGTCTAATAACTTTTGATTCGGAAAGAGTTTGGCCGGGATATTATTGGCCACCAATAAAGGGTGAAGTTCTTTTTTCTTTCTGTATTTATCAAACTCCTGTTTCAAGAGTATATCCACGGCCGTATTAAGAGCGTAAGGATAAGGGGGCGGTCTTTTAATCCCTTCTCTTTTCTCTAACCAGAAACAATGGGGACATTCAAGGTATAAATTCAAAGAATTGGGCGAAAGTTGTACTATTTTATTATTGTTCATTTTTTATCTAAACTTTTGGTTAAATTTTAGCGGTTTTTAATAGGAAACGCCATTTTCTTTTAGACCAATAGGGACCGGCATAATCAATACCGATTCTTTTGGTTGATATAATCTGAGCGGATTTGATTTTTTCTCCCTTATCAGGGGCCCGTTCGCTTCGCGAACGGGAGGACGCGGTGGGCGGGTTGTAGTCTAACCAAATTCTCTTACTTTTAGTCAAATCCTCACCGTAAAATGATTTATCCAATTTTAAATAACGACAAACTTTCCCTGGGCCATTGGCTAATTTGCCTAAATCCAAAGCTCGAATGAGCAGGCATTCTGGCCTTCCTTCCTTGCCGGTTGAAATGTTTAATTGCCAATACATCCCATAAACTAAATAAATATAAATATGACCACCGATTAAATATTCAGCTCGATTTCTGGGAGTTATTTTTCCGCCAAAAGAATGGGAAGCCCTGTCTTGAGGACCAATGTAGGCCTCGGTTTCTATAATTTTACCAACTAATTTTTTCCTTCCTATCTTTCTGACAATACACTTTCCCAATAATTCCTTTGCTACTTTTAAAGTCGGCTTGGTATAAAAACCCCTGGTTAATTTCTTATTTCTCATAATTAACTCAACTTCGGTCTAAATTTTGTCAAAAAATAGAGTTGACCCCATTTTTCTATTGATTGTCTTAATATCTGGTCTTAGATATTCTCATTCTTCCATAGTTTCTAAATTATTTTCAAATTATTATTTCCGATAGGTTTTTCTTTCCGGTTGAATTTCATAAATTTTTAGGAAATATTTTTTGTGAAAATTATCATAAAATTCTATAAAATACTCCAAAGATTTTAAATTTTGCCTTATATGCGTTAACAACTCTTTGGAAGGGTCATAAATATTATACTCCAGTTCTATTTTATGAAATTCACCACCTCGGAGAAAAATAGCACCCCCAAAATCATTTACAATGGTTTTATAGATGGTCATTGGTCCTCGTTCTTCTATTTTCTCATCATAAGATTCTTTTGTGGTAGGAGATATTCTGTACTCAAAATTATTATTTGTAAATCTTAGAGCTAAGATAGGTTTTTCTATACTCCCACTGCCGGAACTTTTGTTATATACATTAAAGAGTAATTTAAATTTAAAACAAGAGTTTTTACCAATTTGCTCAGGTTGTTTTTTTAATTCTTCTAAGAACCAATCGTTTTCAAACGAACTACCTAAAATTATATCGGAAATTTTGATTTCAGGAATAATCTGTTTTCTCATTATCTTAGTCATCTTATAAGTAAAATAAGCATATACTCCGGTAATTATAGCTAAAGCTACCATGGCTACAGTCTGAACTATGCCACTGTTATTATTTAAAAATTCAAATATATTTTTTATCTTCTGCATTCAATTTATTTCTCAATTAATTTTTTGAGTTTTCTCTATATTTCTATAATTCCTCATCTTCAAATTTATTGATTACTTGTTTTCTATACCGTAATATTTCAAATTCTTTTTTCAGCTCACCATTTTTATCTTTTTCCATTTGTATCATACCTTTTATTGCCTCAACAGAATATTTAATATCTTCTTTAATTTCTTCTGGTATATCCTTCATCTCTAAAAACTTCTCTTCCACTTTTAATTTTGCCTCCAAAACCTTTAATTCTTCGTCAGAATTTCTTACCTCTTCTTCCGTTTCTTTAATTTTTTTATTTGTATCTTCAATTAAATATTGTTTTAAGTTTTCCATAATTTTATTTTTTAATTAATTTCCTGCCCTGTACCGTGCCGACGGCTCTGGTGCAGGGTTCGACTTTTGTTCTTTTTTTTAAATATTGTTCAAACGCGGCCAGATTCTTTTAGTTCTTTAAGACGAGATCTAATGCCACCGCGTTGTCTCCCCAATGTATGAGCTAGCTCTTTGATAGTTTTACCAGTTTTGTAGAGATTGATCAAACGTTGCTCTTCTTGGGTAGTCCACTTCTGGTAAGCAGAAGGGTGGGCTTTTCTGATTTGAGCCACTGAATAGACTTTGGTTTTAGTTTTAATTCCAAGTGAACTAAGGAACCTCTTTTGCTTCTGAGTTCGCTGTTCAGGGGGCATTGTGTGTAATTTTTTGGCTGTCTGTTTTGATAGAGCCTGCAATTGTCGATTCAGGTCTAAAGCTTCTTTGTTAACTTGAATGGCCATATTATTAAGTCCCATCAGCCGTATCCCCAAAAGGGAGCGGACTCGAGAAAGAGCTACATAACCCATACCTGGTTCAAAACACCGAGAAAGATCAATTTCGGCAGCGTCTAAGTTCATTCCTTGACTTTTGTGGATAGTAATAGCCCAGGCCAGGCGCAAAGGAAGTTGAATAATTTTTGCTTTGATCTCTCCTCCTTCCTCGATACTCCACTGTTCTGGAGTAATTATAATTTGTTCTCCATCTATGGTCTCCACCACCGGGCTTTCCTCTTCAAAGTCAACTACTTTGCCCAGGGTACCATTGACATATCCTTTATTAAAATTGTTTTTGACAAATAGAACTGGAACATTTAGCTTAAGAACTAACTCTTCTGGGGCCAGGCAGCTTTGTTTTAACAAATTAACCAGAGGTGAAGGTCCCGTGCTTTTCATAATAAAGCGGTGAGGTCTTGCTTTAATTTTAGCAAGTTCTTGTTCATTTTTCCTGTCAACATCAATATTGTGGGTATAAAGTTTAGTTGGTTCTACTTCCCCAGCAATTTCCGCTCGATACCGTTTTTGGAGCAATGACACTGTTCGATCATTAACAGTGTTGGTTCGAATGTCATTGAGAACGGTAAGATATTCTTGATCAGTTTGTCGCCACTGCTCGGTCAAATAACAAACTTGTAGATTCATATTCCTCCAGGCGTTTGAGTGATTGACAAAACGAGGTGGTGGTTCATTCTGTCTGCCTACCGGGGGCAATTGAAAAAAATCTCCACAAAGTACCATTTGGATACTTTCGAGGGGCTGAAAATTATTGCCCTTAAAAGCCCGAATTACCTGCTCGACTAGATCTAATCGATGAGCATGCAGCATTGATACCTCATCTATAATCAGTACTTTGGTGTTGCGAAATCGTTTTTTAAGCCGTGGTTTCTTTAAGAGCTGCTGAAGGTCTTTTTGATTTAACTCATCCTTAATTCCAATCCCGCTCCAGGAATGAATAGTAATACCATTCATATGGGTGGCGGCAATACCGGTAGAAGCTGTCACCCCAACTTCAACATTGTGTTTTTTCAAAAAATCAATATACTGATTCAACAAAAAGGTCTTGCCGCTTCCCGGCTGTCCAGTAAGATAGACATTGTAACCCATCTTCAAAATTTCCATTGCCTCTTCTTGCGTCATAACTTTATTTTATCAACTTACTTCATCAACTTTTTTACCTTTCCCCTCAATTTTATCTCTTTCTGGACATACTGTTCTATATTCACACCAAGGGCAAAGATTATTAATACGAGGTAAAAGATAGTTATCATTCTTAGCCTTATTTATAATAGCAACTATCCTGTTTTCAACCCCTCCCAATTCATCTTTCGTCCAAACTATATCAAAAACTTTTGAATATTTAACATAAATTAAACCAGCCCTAATTTGCCCTGCGAAAGGATTGCACTTAGAAGCTATGATAGCATAAATAGGAATTTGAAGATCTTCTTCCATCATTTTTTCTACGCTATCATGGAAAGGCAGCTTGCCAGTTTTATAATCCCATACCGAAATTGAAGAGTCTGAATCTTGATCAATTCTGTCTATCTGACCTGCTATTGTAAATTCCCCTATCTGACAATCCATCCAATCCTCTAAAGACAATGGAATTACTGATAAATCCACTCCGGCAATGTAATTTTTCAAAATAGCAATGGTTTGCAACCCAAACACTTTTTCTTGTTCTTGAGAGCCAAATAATTGTCTTCTTTCCTCGCTACCCCAATAATCTTTACTAAAACCACTTTTTGGCATCCTAGTCCAAAAGTGCCTTACCAACTGACCTAAATCTTGGTCTCTTCTTTTATCCGCCGGTACTTGTGTGACATCAAAAAGGTGTTTAAGCACAGAATGTATTACATTGCCCATAAAATTCTCTGGTTTTTCAACAAACTCTGCTTTTATTTCCTTGTCATTATGACACTTAAATTTAAACGGGCATTGAAGATAATAAGTTAATGCATTTGGAAATATTTTTTCTGGAAATGCGTATGCCATATTTAATTTAATGTTAAATTACGATTTTTTCTCAATTAATTCCTCTACTTTTTGTTTGGTTTTTTCAAATGGTACCTTTATTGTGTTTTCTTGGTAAATTTTTAGTTGCATAATTAGTTGTGAATAAAAAACTTGACAAGTACCAATAACTTATAGTAATATTAATTAATGGATCGGGGTGTCTCCCGGTCGGTAAGGGGTCCCGCAAGGGACTTTTTACTTTTTTAGGGGAAAACCTTTAAGCCATAACCATCATATTTACCATTTCTATCGCAATAAAGTTTATTTTTAACAATTTGAAAAGGAATATATGGTTCTTTTGGATTCAGAATATGACGAGCCAATGGATAAGCGCATAAATCAGCGACTTGTAAACCAATAATATTTTCTCTCTTTAGAAAACCCTTAAAATCATTAATCCTATTTTTCAATCTTTGAGAATCTATATAATAGGTGCCTCTATCCAAAATAGTATTGTATTGGTCCAAAAGTTGCCTATCTTCCTTTTTGCCTCGTTTTTCAAACTTAATATCAACCTTAGCCAAGCGAGATTTTGAGTCCAGGCAAAATACCAAACGCTCCATTATAAAACCTAAAGAAATATCATATGGATTTCTAGCACCCTTACCGTATCTTTTAATATGCTCTTCTTTATTTACGCCAGCTCCTATAGCAACAAAAACAGCATTATTGATAATGCTGTTTAATTTTTTATAGAATCTTTCTTTAACTTTTAAATCAAATAGAATTTGAAAAGCGCCTTCACATTTTCTAATATCCCGGGAGTGCAAAATAACTTCGGTTGTGCCAAAGAATTCTTTTTTAAAATTGTTTATTTCTCCTCCTATCATTTGAAGTTCTGTATTTTCAAAAAGACAGCCCACCAATAAAAACAAGGGGAAATTTGGGTCAACAAACGATAAACCATGGTCTCCTGATTCGTCTAAAAAGAAATGGAATTTACTTTCAGCAGAATCATTATCCATAATTTTATTTCCTTGCCCTGTAAAATTACGAAATAATTTGTTCGGGGTCAATTAATTCTTCGACTTTTTGTTAAAAATAGAGTTGACCCCATTTTTTCATTTTTTTTATTTTTAGACTTGTCTAGGCGAATTCTAAACAGACTAACTTGAGACTAAATTTTGACTATTATTTTTGATTTAACGATCGGGCGCAGCTTCGTATGACTCTTTAATTACCTCAAATACATAATCCAATTCTTTCTCTTTTGAAATATCAACCCACCAAAGGGGCGTTTTACCCCATTCATAGGAAGCCGGTACTTTTGTAAGTTTCTTCTCTTTATCTTTTTCTAATTTTATCTTTCTGACATAAATTTTCAATTTATCTCTATATACATGAACAGAAACAAAATTATACCAATTAACTTTATAACCAAGATAGTTCTGAACAGGTTTTTCTTTAATGTTTTCGTCAAGCGAAAAAATTTTTTCTCGTAATTTATTAAGTAATAGTTTTATAATTGGCGAAGCTCTTCGACAGTGATCTTCGAATGTAAAAGTCTTTACTTCTTGAGCCACTTTTTCAATTGCGCGGCTCTTCGTCACCTTTGTAATTGACTCCTGGGTTTCAGCTGGTTTTATTTGAGAGAAAGAAATAATATTTCCTTCCATAAATTGAACTTCCCAAAGTTCAATTGGCAAATCCCTAAAAGCAATCGCGCCTTTCTGGTATGGTGTAAATTCCCTTGCGATAAAAATAACTCGTGATTGTGACCAATCAACATTATCTTTTCTTAAATTTTTATTCTTTATTTCGTTATAATGAAGAATAAATTCTGCTTTATTATTTAAAAGCAAGCCTAAATATGTATAACCTTGGTCTATGACGCTAAAACTTCTATCTTTTTTATATTCAATAACTACAAAGGATTTTGTCTGATTATCAAAAGCTAAAGTATCAATTTCTCGGTTCTTTATGACAAACTGCTTATTTAAACGCCCACTAACAAATTCTAACCCAAAGACTTTTTCTAAATTCTGTTCAACTAAATGCTGCATATCTTTTTCGTAATCAAAACTTCTTTCTTTAATCTTGATAAATTTGTTATTTTTTATTTGAAAAATTGGCATGATTTTTCTTTTATTAAATTATAAAACTATTTCGAAATTTATTCTATTAATTTTCCTTTAAACGTTTTGGCTAAAATTGACTACTAAAAAATAGTAAAAAATAGAGTTGACCCCGTTTTTGACCCTATCTTTTTATTTTTAGACTTGTCTAGACGAATTCTAAACAGACTAACTTGAGACTAAATTTTGACTATTTACTTTTTTCTTCATCACTCTTCATCCTGGTATACCTTATTTGACTACTTTCTTTTAACTCTCTTATCGAAATTAACTCTTTCTTTACTTCTAGAGGGACTGCTGGATCTTCTAAAAAATTAGTCAATAATTTCTCGTCTAATTTTAATACTCTATCTAATAAATTTATCTGTCCCAAAATCTTGCGTACCTTATCCTCGTTGTATTCATATTTTTTCATCAATGTCTGATATATTTGATGTTTCTCGGTAGATATTAATTTTACTCCTTTTTCTTTGAAATACTTTTTGAATATGTCCTTTAATTCTGCTTCTCTCTTATCTAGTTCTTTATATTTGGCTTTTAGCTCCCCGTATTCATCGACTAACTCTTCAATATTTGTCTGGGGAAGACTTTCACTTACTTTTTCTCCTTCTGGCATATACTGATGCTTAAAATAAGGACAATGTTGGGCGAACTCACAAGGACAATAACTATTTCTTTTTGGTTCAAATTTTTCTTTTTGGATACCATCAGCTACTTCTATGATTTGTCTACACCAAGCATCAATTTGTTTTTTGGAATGTGGCTTCACCGAAAAAGGAGTCTGAGAGCGAAGATGATAAAAAGTGAGTCTTTCCACCCCAAACCCAAAACTTTCTTCTACTCCCATTTGATACATCGACAATTGATAATCTTTTTTAAGTCTATTTAACGTAAAGGGTTCCTTATTTGATTTATAGTCTATAACTTCAATCTTATTAGAAGAAAGTTTTTCGATTCGGTCGATTTTCCCCGTAACGGGGACTCCTTCCACTTCTATATTGAAATCCTTCTCGGTAGCAAATGGAATATGAAAACCTTTAATATGCTTCGCATAAAATTCAGTGAGAAGCTGTTTGCCATACTCAGAATACTGTCTTTCTTCTTCCTCACTCCTGTATCCTCCCCTATTCCAGTTATCTTTATAAAATTTTAATAATTCGTCCAAAGGAGGCGGCTGAGGGGTTTTCACATTATAAAAGTAATGCAATGCTTTATGTAAACTATCCCCAAAACTCAAAGAGGGTTTCTTTGCTTTGGGAAATTTATCTATATAAATAAATTTATACTTCAGTGGGCACTCGAGATATTGAGATACAGAGGAATAACTTAATGGCTTCATATAATAAATTAAATGCTTTAGCTAAAATTGACTAAAAAATAGAGTTGACCCCGTTTTTTACCCTGTAGCTTCTGTCTTACTTTTCTTAAATCACTATTAAAAAGGGTTGCGGGAATTACAGAGATAACCTCATCTCTATCGGGATGTTTTTCTTGAAGTTGAAAATAAATATGTTTATTGTTTTTTTGTTTATCAAATCCTGACACCTCTCCACGCACCCAAATTAAATCAGGGAACGAACTTTCAAAAATC
>Ga0210057_1003631_pt1 | contig 21178 bp, 16 predicted proteins | sample CryGeyCG2114_010_2_FD_183968 | JGI IMG/M metagenome (GOLD analysis project Ga0210057, IMG submission 183968) | Groundwater microbial communities from aquifer - Crystal Geyser CG10_big_fil_rev_8/21/14_0.10 (SPAdes) (version 2) | ecosystem: Environmental > Aquatic > Deep subsurface > Groundwater ...
TTCCTGTTCCGTTTATTCCGCAAAATAAAACCACATATGGTTTGTCTTGTTTTGAATTTATTTTTTCAATTAAATCAAAAGGCTCTACAAGTATTTCCCTTATTATATCGCTGAATGCGTCTTTTATCTCGTCTTCTATTTCTTTTTTTAATAATTCTTTTCCAACAATTCTTTCTTTTAATTCTTGGATTATCTTTTCTGCAACTTCCAGAGCCACATTGTTTTCCAAAAGAAGCATTTCTAATTCTTCAGAATAGACCTCAAATTCTTTTTCTGAAATCTTTGTTTTGGTTATTTTAGAAGTTATTTTTTTAAAAAAAGAAAGTGTTCCTGGTTTTTTTTGTTCTTCAATTTGCTCGTCTTCGTTTGAAATTTCTATTGATGCAGAATCTGAAGATTGTTGAGGGGGTTTATGTTTTTTTATTAAATCTTTTTCTATTTCCTTAAGTTTTTCTAAATCAGGCTCGTGTTTTTGTTTTCCTACATCAAACTTCATTGGAAGTTTGATTTCTTTTTCCTGCGGTGCTTCTTCTATTTCTGTTTTTTCTGAGATTTTCTTTGTCCAATTCTTGAGTTTTTCTCTTAATTTTGAGAACATGTTTTTGTAAGTTTCTTTAGATTTATAATATTAACTATAGAAGAAATTTGCCTTGCTATTGCTCGGGATTGATAAGTTGTTAATGGAGAAATATTTAGATTAATGTTTAGTTAACTGGTTTTTTAAATCATCCAAATTTTTATAAAGATTACATTCTTTGTTTTTTTATGAAAGGAGTGTTGATAATTGTTGACGGATTAGGTGACCTTCCTTGTAGCCAGCTTGATAATAAAACCCCGTTAGAATCAGCGCACATGCCTAATCTTGATTTCTTGGCTACTCGAGGGGAAATGGGGATTATGTATCCTGTGAATCCTGGATTTATTCCAGAATCAGACGAGGCAATTGTTTCTATTTTTGGAAATGATTTAATTTCAAGTACAAGAGGACAGCTTGAAGCAAATGGTGCAGGAATTAAATTAGCAAGGGGAGATTTGGCTCTGCGAGTGAATTTCGCAACAATTGATTCTTTAGCAGAGAAAAATATAATTGACAGAAGAGCAGGGAGAACATTGACAACAGAAGAAGCAATTCAACTTTCTAAGGCTCTGAATAAAATTAAGCTTTCTTGTGATTTTGTTTTTCAGCCGACAATTCAGCATAGGGGAGTTTTAGTTTTTAGAGGAGGATTTTCAGATAATATCTTAGGAAACGACGCGACTTATTCTCAGGGGAAATCTAAAAATATAAATAAAATTGGCTTTTGCAAGCCTTTAGATGAGGATGAAAACTCGCAGTTCACAGCGAACATAGTTAATGAATTTCTTGAAAGAGCATTTGTTGTTCTTAATAATCATCCTGTAAATAATGAAAGAAGAATAAAAGGATTGCTTCCCGCAAATTATCTTCTTGTTCGGGGCGCGGGCATAGAGATTCCACGGCTTAAGCAATATCCAAAATGGCTTTCAATTTCTTATATGCCCTTGGAAATAGGTTTTTCTAAACTTTGCAATATGGAAGTTTGCTCTTTTGAATATCCGAAATTAAAGAACTTAGATGCTTATGAAAATTTTTATGAAGGCCTTGCAAAGGCGTGCGAATATGCTGTTAAATACTTAAATAAAAATTATAAGAAATTTGATTATGCTTATGTTCATATAAAAGAAACAGATCTTCCTGGGCATGACAACAAACCATTTGAAAAAAAACAAATGCTGGAATATCTTGATGCGAATTTATTTAAATTCTTGAGAGAGTTTGCACCGCCAAATAAAATTCATGTTGTTGTTACAGGCGACCATTCTACTCCGTGCAGGTTAAAACACCATTCAGCAGACCCTGTTCCTGTTTTGTTTTATAACTGCTCTTTGCCAAAAATAAACAAGAGTTATGCTGGAAAAACAGAGCAGTCTTCAACCAAGGGGGTTTTTTCAAGATTTAAAGATGAAACTAAAAACAAGGTTGGCTCTGTTCTTTCGAATTTTAAAGAAAGGTCCATGAAATTAGAAGGACAGAAATTCAGCGAAAAAGAAGCGAAAAAAGGAAGTCTGGGTGAGTTTACAGGACAGGAACTTTTGAGAAAAGTCGGGTTTTTAAAATAAGTTTTTTTGTATAGTAATTGTTAAAAATAGGGCGTGTTTCTTATTCTGATGATTGTTTTAGATATTGAAACAAGCGGGTTAAGCAAAACAAAATGCGGGATTTGGCAAATTGGTGCAATTGATTTAGAAAACCCAAAGAATTATTTTTTACAAGAAGCAAGAATTGACCAAGATGATTTAATTGAAGAGGGGGCTGTAAAAGGACACGGAAAAAATGAAGAATATTTAAGAAACCCCGGACAACAATCACAAAAACAATTATTGGAAAATTTTTTTGGGTGGATGGAAAATAGGTCATTTAAGAATTTTCTATGCCAAAACCCACAATTTGATGTTGGGTGGATAGAAGTAAAAGCAGAAAAATATTCTTTGCACATTCCTTTTCATAGAAGAAGTTTTGATCTTCATACAGCAGCTCAAATAATTTATCATCAAAAACATAAAAAATTTTTAATCAAAAATGACAGAAGTGATATGGACTTAACAAATATATTAAGTTTCGTCGGAATGCAGGACAATAGAAAAGAACATAATGCATTAGAAGACTGCAAATTGACAGCAGAGTGTTTTTCGAGGCTACTTGATGGGAAAAATCTTTTTCCTGAATATTCTGAATTTAAAATTCCAGATTATTTAAAATGATAACTTACAAAGATATTTACGAGGTGTCGAGAAAAGAGAGGTATTCTGAGCAGTTGCAACCAATCCCGAAAAATCTTGTCAAGGAAATTGCTGAATATCTGAAAGAAAAAAAAGAAATGGCTTCAAAAGAGGATGATGTTTTTTCTGATGTAATTATCAAGACAAAAAAACAACTTGAGAACGCTGTGATTCTTTTCAAGGAGCTTATGAGAATCAGGCGAAAAAAGATTTTGAGTCTGGTTTTAATTGCTGCTGAAACAGGAATTTCAAAACAGGATTTTGACAATATGCTTGTTTTTGAAAAAGAACTTTTTGAAGAACTTGTAAAATGCATAGATATTTCTGACAAAAAAATTAATGAGATTCTGAACGGGAAAAAAGAAGAAGAACAAAAAAACGAGCTTATTGTTTTTAAAACAGATGTTGAAGAATTTGTTGGAATGGACGGAGAAACAATTGGGAAATTTGAAAAAGGGCAGATGGTGAATATTCCTAAAGAAATTGCCAAGATTCTTATTGACGATGGGAAAGCTGAACTTGTTGATGAGTAAGTTCAGCTGAGCTTGCCTAAAAGTCAATCTGAAGCAGAATTAGTAGAAGAGTAGGAAATTGTAAAAGGGAATCTTTAAAAAGAATTTTTTGGTTTAGTTTTTTATGAATGATTTGGATGAGAAATGCGAGGGTCTTGAAAAGATGCTTAGTTCTAGTCAGTGCATTAATTTTTTTAAAAGAAAATTAAAAATTCTAAAAATATATTATGTTGATGGTGCTCTCCCTCATTCAGTACAAGAGAAATCTGCAAGAGACATTAATTCAAGCCCAAGAAAGATGACTTGCGTTAATGCAATTGCTTTTGGAGCAATTGGAGCAACTTTAGAATATGGTGGATTAGCGTATCTTTTAAAACAAGTAGGAATAGAGACAAGCAATGAATCTTTTATTCCAGTTCAGCTTTCTCAGTTTTTGGATATAAGTTATCAAAATGCACTCAGACTTTATGTTGTTTATAATCTCGGACAAAGTGCAGCGAGAGTTAGTTATTCTGTGAAAACAGGCAAAGGAATAATGTCTTTTTCTCCTATGGGGTTTGCACTCAATATATTTTATCATTCTTATAAGGGAGTTCGTTGGGGTTATAAGAAAGTTAAAAATGGAATAAAAAATAATGATTAACCTTAATGACTTTTATACAAACTCGAAAAAGTCTCGGGCAGGATTTTACAAGAAATTGTTTCACAATTCCTAGTTGCGTCATTTTTGATAACACAAAAATAACATAGGTCGCTCAAAATTTCAAAATAAATTTTGGCTACTGCGTTATTTTTTTAATGAAAAACAACACAAAGCCTCAGGCAGGATTTGAACCTGCGACCTACTGATTACAGGTCAGTTGCTCTACCACTGAGCTACTGAGGCCCATTTGTTATTGATGATAAAAGAATTAGAATAAATTGGTTTAAAAGAGTTTTTATTTCAATTGATTATATGTTTTTAAGAATAATTCTTCTGCTTCAATTGGATATAGGGGGATTATCTTTTTATCAAGGGGTTTGTAATCGCGTTCTACTTTCCACTCCAGAGGGGATTTTGCCATTATGTTTCTTTTTTCAGTTACGCATAATCTTTTGTCTGCTTTATGAATTATCTCCCTGTTATAATTCTCTATGCCAAAATGTTCAAAAATAACTTTTTGGATTTTTTTTTCAATTAAAATTATTTCTTCAAGTTCCTTGATGCATTTTTGAAATCCCGGATAATTTTTGAATTTATTAATAATTTTCTGCAATCTTTCTTCCAAATGTCTTTTAACAGGGTCAATCATGTCTCCGCTGTAAGCTTCTGCTGCATCATGCAGGAGTGCAGGGAGCTTTTGTTCTGGAATTACAATTCTTGAAACTAAAACAGAATGCTGTGCAACAGAATAAAAAGGGATAGACTGCCCGTTAAATCTGCATTTGTTAGATAAAGCGTGTGCAATGTCTTCAATATAAACCTCTTCTGGATGCGGGTCAAATGGCCAAAATTGTTTTCCAGTATAAGTCAGCATCCAATCCCCCTTTCTTTCCATAATTAATCTTAAGAGGGTTTGTATATAAAGATTGTTTTTGTTAAGAATATATTTTGTTTTAAAGATTAAATAAAATTTGCTTCGCTGTCGCTCAAGATTAAGAGAATGTTAATGCAAAAACACCAATTAAAATATTATTAATATCACGGCGAACTTGTGAGGAGTGCAATTCAATTCCTAATTAATTTTTTCTTCTTTTATCCTAATTCTTTTTCAACTTTCAGAATTCTTATGTCGCAGAATGACAACGGATAAATCTTTTTTAATTTTAAGCTAAGTGGCTTTTGAATCTGGTTTCTCAAGAGTTCTGAAAATAATTCTTCTGAGCTTTTGTCTTTTACATACTCAATTATTTCTTGTCTTGCTTTTTCTCTTAATGCTTTTCTGACAGCTCTAAAAACTTTTCTCCTTGTTATCAATGCTGGTTTGATTCTTACTTGCGCGTCTTTGCAGTTTACTGAAAATGAATCCTCGACGTAGTTTGTTCCTTTTCTAACCATTCTTTTTAAAAAAGAAGGCAGTAACTGGCTCTGCCTCGGAGTTGCAGTTGCTTTTCCATTCTGAACTTTTACTTTTAATTGGAGCAACATATTTTTTCCTTTTAAGAGTCTTGTTAAGTCATACCTTATGAATTTTCCGTCGAGTTCTTCAATTTCATAAGCCTGTAACTGGGTGTTCTTTTTCAACAAAGGAATTTCAACATCAAAAAATATTTTTTTTCTTTTTGCTATTGCCATTTGAAAACAACCTAAGCGGTTTTTTTCGATTTTCCCTTCTTGTTCATGTGAAGCAACATCTTTCAGTGCCTCCGATGATGTCGCGCGAAAGGCAATCGATTTAATTTAATTAATTTGAATTTCATTTTATTCTTGTATTTGTTTACCTGCCCTTTGGCCTTTTTTTTGGTATCGTGATTTTCCGCATTTTTCACAAGTGTACATTATATTTGTTTTTTTTGTTGTTTTTGATTTTCTTTTGAATTTAGATTGTGCTGGTTTGCTCCATTTTCCTAAGTTTCCTATTCCTCTATTTTTACCTCTAAGTCTTGCCCTTTGTTTTGAACCTCTTTTCAAAGCTCCTCTTTTCGCGCCTGTTGAAACTAATTTTATTTTTTGCTTTGTTTTTGCTTTGCAATACGGACAATATCTCTTTGTTGTTTTTGGTATCTTCATTGCGAGAGAACCCCTTGATTTCTCTCGCGCTCTCCTCGAAGCGCTGAAGGGTGGTATCTTTTCATTGCATCCGAAGGATACCACACAAGAGGTTATTTTAATTTATATTAAATTTAGATGAAAAATTGGTTTTTAAAGTTAGTGATGGCCCTGCCAGGAGTTGAACCTGGGTCCCATCCACGTCAAGGATGTATCTTAGCCGTTGGACTACAAGGCCTTGATTTTAGGAATTTTTAGAAATATTTAAATATAGTGCTTCACAATCTTAATTATGAGAAGAGGAAACAGGACGATTTTATTTTTGGTTTATTTAGTATTTGGGCTTTATTTTATTAATTTTCCATTTAAATTTGTCGAGATTCCTGAAAAGTTTTCCAGTGTTGTAAATCCCTGGATAATTTTTGCAGGAGGACTTTTGATTATACTCGGTGGATTTAATTATTTAAGAGCAAGCAGATATACTGCTTATTAATTTTAATTTTTAATAATTTTTGAATTTGTTTAAATCACACAATCTAACTCCCGCCCAACTCGCGACCCCGCACGAGTTATTGATAATTTATTTTTCTCTCTACCACGAAGTCGCTCGCCCACCCGAAAGTTGTCTCGCTGTCGCTCGGGATTGATAAGTTGTTAATGGAGAAACATTTTTGAATTAGTTTAAATTAATCGTCGAGCGAGTTTAATTGTCCTCGATAAATCTGCGGATGCTCATGTTATTCGCATAGAGCAATTTTTTAAGATGAAATTTTTAAGAAATTTTTCTTATCCCACAAAACCGATAAATATATATATATATTTCTATTAAAAAGAATAGCTTTGAGCTAATTTAGTATAGGGGTGGCGGAGGTGATGAAATGGTAAAAAAGAAATCAAACATAGGTTGGTGGATTTTAGGATTGGTTTTAGTATTTGCTATTGGAATTTTAGCTGGAAAATATTTAATTAATCAAGACGTTTTGACGTCGCCTGGAAGTGGGGGAAATAATCAGATTCAGGATATGCCGGGGGGTTCATGTGGAAGTGGTAGATGCCATGTTTCTTGTGAGGACTATAGTTTTTATGGTTCTTGTGAGACAGATTGGCAAGGAACTGATTGCCAGTGTGTTTTTGATCCTCCCTCTGATTGTGGAACAGCTCGTGTAGGTAGCTGTGTTGCGATCGCTCAACAATAAATATTAATATTCTTTTTATTTTTCTCTTTCTTTTTCTCTCTTTCTTTTTTCAATTTTATAATCTCAAATTCTATGGATTAAATTATCTGTTTATTTTAATAAACTTTATATACGGGATTTTCATAATTATTCTATGAGGTTTAAAAGAGGTCAAGTGACTATTTTTATTATAATCGCAATACTTCTAGTTGTTGCGGTGATTGTGTTTTTTGCATTTAGAGGAACAGTAACTACTACTGGGATGCCTGCAAGTATTGAGCCAGCTTATACAAGTTTCTTGTCATGTTTAGAAGATGATGTGTCAGTTGGTGTGGGGATTTTAGAAAGCCAGGCAGGATATATTTATGTTCCTGAATTTGAACCAGGCTCGTCGTATATGCCGTTTTCAAATCAATTGGATTTTTTAGGAAATCCTGTTCCATACTGGTATTATGTTTCTTCAAATAATATTCAAGAAGAGCAAGTGCCTTCTAAAAAAATAATGGAAGAGCAATTAGGGAAATTCATAGAGGAGAGAGCAAGGGATTGCGGATTTGAAACTTATTATCAGCAAGGATTTGAAATTGAGCAAGGAGAGCCTAATGCAAAGGTTTCAATAGGAACAGATAATGTCGCTCTTGAGCTTCAGATGAATTTTAAAGCAACATTAAATGAAGAAAATGCAATTGTAAATTCTCATAAAATCAATTTCAAATCAAAATTAGGGACTCTTTATGATTCTGCTAAAAAAATTTACAACAAAGAACAAAAAGAATTATTCTTGGAAAATTACGGAATCGACACTCTTTATCTTTATGCTCCTGTCGAGGGTGTTGAAGTTACATGCTCTCCAAAAACCTGGTCAGGCGATGAAATCTTCAATGAATTGCAAGACGCAATTGAAGCAAATACACTGGCATTAAAAACCAAAAACAGCGACTACACTTTAAGGAAAAAAGAAAATGAATATTTTGTTATCGACGCTGGTGTCAGCGAGAATGTCAGATTTATTAATTCAAAAAACTGGCCTTATAGTTTTGAAGTTGCACCTTCTGAAGAAAGTGTTTTGATTGCAACACCTGTTGGAAATCAGGCAGGTTTAGGAATTTTGGGTTTTTGTTATGTTCCATATCATTTTGTTTATAATATTAATTATCCTGTTTTAATACAAGTTCAAGATGGCGACGAGGTTTTTCAGTTTCCTGTTGCAGTTGTTATAAGGGGAAACAAACCACGAGAGCCTCTTGCAGGAAGCGCGAGCGAGATAGGTGTTACTGAATTATGCAAATACAAAAACACAATGATTGGCGTTAATACTTATGACACAAAAATGAATTCTGTTGAAGCTGATATTTCGTATGAATGTTTTGGAGAGGTTTGCAGTATTGGAAAAACTTCTTCTGGTTATTTGGAAAAAGAATTCCCTCAATGTGTGAATGGATACGTTATTGCAAAAGCAGACGGGTTTGAAGAAACAAAGCAGATTTACACGACGACACAGGAAGGAAGTGTTTCTGTATTCCTCGACAAGCTTTATGAAAAAGAAGTGAATTTAAAATTAGATAACAGGGATTATAATTCTGAGGCAATAATTAATTTTGTTTCTGAGGATTCTTCAAAGAGCATTGTTTATCCTGAGCAAAAATCAATTGCATTGAGCCCTGGGCAGTATGAGGTTCAGGTTTATGTTTATAAAAATTCAACTTTGGAGCTTGAAGCGACGACAAAACAGCAGTGTGTGGATATTCCTGCTCCTGGCTTGTCTGGTTTAATTGGAATGAAAAAAGAAAAATGTTTTGATATACAAATTCCTTCGCAGATTGTTTCAAATGCTTTGGCAGGTGGAGGAAAAGAGGATTATTATGTTTCAGAATCTGAATTAGAAAGTTCAAATGTTATAGAAATAAATGCAAATGCATTTCCTGCTCCACGCTCGCTTGAGCAATTGCAGGAAAATTATATTTTGTTTGAAAATAATGAACTGGAGATTGTGTTCAAATGAAATTAAAAAATAAAACAAATCTTGCAATGTTTTTTGTATTTGCAATTTTGTTAATTTTTTTATTTTCTTTTGTTTCAGCTGTTTATGCTAAATCAGGTGTCCAGTTTATAAATCCAGGAGGAAGTTTTTCATCAGGCACTGGAATTGACAAGGAAATGTGCGACGCTGGGCAGGATTTTATTTTACAGATTGCTCCGTTTGGATGCACCCCCTCCGTTAGAACTGATTTGCTTGAAGAGAGAAACACTCCTGTTTTCTGCCAAATAGCTGCGACAAAAATAAATCCATTGATAGATGTTAATGCAATTGATTCTATTTCTTTTAAAGGAAAATATCCAGATGCAGTTGCGGGAATAGATTTTCATCCTGCACAGGCAGCTTTGGGAGTTAAGGGCAAATTAAATTCCCCTGTTTTAGAAAATATCGGCTATGTTGTTATAACTTTGAAAAAACAGGAAAATGCGTCGGCAGTTCCTAATTTTGTGCAGGGAAATTTAACAGCAACTTTGAAATACAATATTAAAAATGCTTTTGGAATCGGCAATGCTGAGTTTTATCTTCCTGAAATGAGCGACGCTGATTGGGACAGCAAACACAATCAGTATAGTTTCTGGGACGGCAGATTTTATTTGAGGGCAACGGGAATTGATGCAAACAGCGCATTGATTTCAATTTACAACGACGCGCAGAAAATTTCAAGTGTGGAGCTAGAAAAAGGAAAAACTTCAGATCTGATTCATGTTCCTGGATTTGACTGTTTAGCTGGATTGAAATTAAATTTAAATGGATTAGTAGCTCCTGATACACGGGCTAAATTAAAAGTTAATGCAGATACTGTCGAGGTTGTGCAGGGTGAGAAGTTTTTAGAAAATAAATGCTCTGTTAATAAAATAGATAAAAAAGGAATTATACAAAGAGTTGAAATCTCGTGCACTACTGACGACGGAAGAAAAAATTATCCTCTTAGTATAAGCCCAAAAGTTGAATTAGATAGAAATGGGGCAAAGGAAATTTATGGATTAGGAGATAAAGTTTTTAGTGACTCTTCTAACAATGATTTTTATTTAGGATTTATTGGTAAAAATGAAAGTGAAGAATTATATATTCGCTTGGTTCAGCTTCCTTTTGGCAAGAATTTTGGAAACTTATCAGAGGGCATGCTTTCTGAAGTTGCAGATGATGACAGCGGAGGCCATGGAATCTTTGCTAAGCATTATCTGCCTAAAGGAAATAAAATAGGCAAGGAGATTAAGATAAATAGCAACGACGAGGAATTTGGAACAGGAATTTTATTCGTTGGTCTGTCTGGACCGCAAGATAAAGAATTAGATTCAACGACAAAAATGTATTATCAAAATGCAACAGATGATTACAGGAAAGTTGCTGATAATTTTGAAGGTGAAAAAGAAGAAGGAGTTAAAGAAAGTTTTGGAGAAAGGGCTTTGTTTAATTTAATTGTGCTTTCAAAAAATTTAGAACAGAAAAAAACTTTAATTGAATTGTGCGATGAGTTTGAGCAAAAATATCCTGAGTCCAAATTAGATATTCCTGCAAATTGTAATGGCGGGTTTGAATTTTCAAGTTCTGAAAGTGATGGTGTTGATGTTTTAATTGACGGAAATTACAAAAAAATTTCTCTAAAAGGAATTTATGAACCCAGCAAAGAAGAATACAGCGCTGAAATAAATATAGGTAGTGATCCCGAAGTTCAAAAATTAAAAAAGAATCAAGAATATCTTTTGAGTGCTGGAGGAACAACAGAAGGAGGGAGCTCTACAGCTACTCCTGATTACAAATTCGTGAGTGTAGATTCTGCTGTCAAAAATGCTTATGGTCCTGATTCTCTTTGTTTGAAATATGTTAATGAGGTTATTGAAAGTTCTGAAAAACAAAATATTGATCCATTGTTATTAATGGCGGTAATGAAACGAGAATCTTCATGTAAGAGTGATGCTGATTCTGAAACAGCCGAATTTCCTTTTTGTAAGGGTGCTTCTTATGGACTTATGCAAATAAGTGGGAAAAAATGGTGTGGGAAATATGGTTTACCCCAAAATCCAGAAGCAGATATGGCTCAATATTGTAAGGACAATCCAAATTATGTAAATACAGATTGTGTAAAGCAGTTAAAAGAGAATACTAAATTAAATATTGAAGTTGGAGAGCAAATTTTAAAGGATTACTACGAGCAATACAAAAATGGCGTCAAAAATAGTAATACTTATAAAACCAATAATAATTTTAAAACCTTAGTTGATTCTTGCATTACAAAGTATCCAAAATATGGGACATATTCTGGTTGGGAAGCTACTTTAAGAGCTTATAACGGATTTGGATGTAGGATAAATGCAGATGTTGATTATGTTGAAAATGTTATGAGGGAGTATGGTAAATTAGGTGGTACAGGAACCTCTTCTGGACAAACTTCTTCTGGCACAACAACTTCTGCGGAATTCATAAGATTAGAAAAATTAACAGATGAATATGCTGAGTTTTATATTTCTGTTAAAGATGATTCTGTAAAATCAAACAAGTTTACACTTAAGCCAGGTGAGTCAAAAGTTATTGGGGACAAAAGCAGGATTTTTGTGAGGCTGAATAAAATTAATTTGAAAAAACAAGCGAGAGTTTCTGTTCAGGCAGATATTAATCGCGCTGGGACAGAAGCGAACTTTCCATTTAAAATTGGAATTGAAAAGCGTGCAATAAAATTATCACCTGAGCAAACAAGAGAAAAAATTGAGGATTTGAATAAATCAATTAAGCAATGGGAAAAAATTTCCGGTAACTTAGGAAAAGTTGTAAAAGGAATGAAAACAGCGTGTCTTGGTGTCGGTGCTTATACAACTTTGAAAAATCTTTTTGCAAATCTCGGAGGCAAGAGCATTGCACGATACGAAGTCATGAGAAGTGACAAAGGTTGGTATGACAAATGCAGAGACAAAGTTACTTCAGGAGATTATAAAACAATCAGCGAATGTTTAACAAAAGAAGCTAACAATATTGAAAGTGATGTTAATAAGTATTACAATGGAATAAAGGCGTACAATGAAGAAGTAAAACAATTCAAAAATGAAGATGCTCAAAAATTCAAAAAAGATTATCTTGAATCAGTTAGGGAGAAATTAAAAACTGATTTAAATGGAACATTCGGAGATACATTTAAAATTGATGATAAAGACGTTAAAATTGATGATTTTGTTAACAACCTTACTGCATCTCAGCTGAGTGTAGAAGAATTAAGAAATCTTGTTTTAAATTCAAGAGTTGGTGGAAGCGACGCTCTTAATGCTATGACAAAAACAGGATTAGAAAAAAGCATGACTGAGATTTATGAGGAGATAAAAAATGCAAAGCAAATTAAGCAAGCTGAAGAAAATGCTAAAGAAAATGGTTTTGAAGGTGTTAGATTTACATTCGGTAGAACTAAAGATACTAGAGAAGAAGAATATTACGGATTTGTTGCATCAAAGGCTCTTGGGCAAATTCAAATAAGGGATAATATTCAAGGATATGTTGAAGGTGGAAAAGATTATTTTTTAAAATTAGAAAAACTTCAAGGAAGTAATAATGAATATAAAGTCAGTAATGTTTACGACTTAAATGGAATTGAGATTACTGCTTATAACAAAGATTTTTCTAAAAATTTAATTTATAAAATGTTCGACGCATCTTCATATAAAAATACATTCAAGGGTGTTGCTGGGGAAGACAGAGTAGAGCCTTATGTTAAATATTATGAGACAGAACCGAATAAAGGTCTTCCTGCACTTGTTCCTTTTGATTTGGAAAACGGGTGGTATGCTGCTACTAAAAATACTTTGCCTGTTTTTGGAGCTATAAGTGCGTATGAAGAATCAGGAAGAGTTAGTAGTTTTTATATTTGCAATGTTGGTGAAAATGGAATTGCTGAGGTTTTTGTTTCTGGATTTGGCGACGACGAATGCAGACAAGTTAATAGGGGAACAGGACAACCTTCTAGTGAATTTCCAAGACTTAATGAGGCTGATGCTCGTAAAATAATAAATTGTGGTAATGATGCTATTGAAGATGCGTCGAGAAAATTCACACAAAAAGGCACAATTTCTATTAATGCTGGAAGATGCGGAAATGTAAAAGTAGAAGTTGGAAAGCCTGCTGTTGATGTTCCTGATTTGCAATGCCAGGATATTATGTCGCCAAAAGATTGTCAGTTGCTTTTTAATGTCTGTGATCCTGTTATTTGTCCTTCAAGCAGATGCGACCTTGGAGGAAAATATCCTGTTTCAAATGTTATTCAATCAGGAATAATCGGAAGCATTGCGTTGTGTCTGCCAAATGCAAGAGAAGGAATTCTCATGCCTGTTTGTTTAACAGGTGTAAAAGCAGGAGTTGATGGTTTTGTTTCAATGGAAAAAAGTTACAGAGATTGTCTGCAGACAAGTTTAGAAACAGGAAAACAAGTTGGCATCTGCGACGAGTTCCATAGTCTTTATCTTTGTGATCTTTTCTGGAGAGAAGGGCTTCCTATTGCAAAATTAGCAATTCCAAAAGGCCTTGAACTTTTAAAAGGCCAGGGTTCTCGAGGAGGAGGAGAATATTTAGGTGTTCAAGATGCGTGGAGCAATGCAGACAGGTCTGTTAAATTGTTCACGCAATATTATGCAGATGATTCTTACAAAGCATTCAAGGCAAGGTCAACTGAAGAAGCAATTGGCGGAGAAGTCTGCAAAAATTATGTTTCAAGTGTGGTTCCTTCGAGCGGAAGTGCATTGGATAAATTCACAGAGCCTGATTCACCTGTGCAATTTTACGGAAGGTTCGATGAGATTCCATACACAACTGCAACAAATCCGCCGATGTCACATTACAAAGTGTTTTATCATATTTATGCTGGAGAAGATATAGGAACATCTTACAAAGTTTATTTCAGAGGAGGGGAAAGTTCTTATTATCAAGATACAGGGTCTATAAAAATGATTGCTCAAGGTTATATTCCAAAAGGAAAATCTGCATCAGAAACGCCAGATATCCTCGAGGTTTCTGGATATAAACAAATTTGCATTATGGTTAATGAGCAAGAAGAATGCGGGTTCAAGCAAGTTACAACTGAGTTTTCAATTAATTATATTAAAGATAAATATGCAGCACAACAGGCAGACGTGAGAAATATTAAGACAACAACAGAATGCAATGCAGGAAGCGCGAGTTTGTACAGCTTGGCCTCTCCAAATATTCAAGGAGGAGTTGAGGAAGTTGTTAATCCTGCAATTTATAACAGAGGAATTATAAGAATCTGCGCAACTGATAATCCTGGTGAAGGAACAGATAATTTTATTGGACTAAAAGAGCAGAGATGGATTGAAGTTGGTTATTGCGATGACCCAAAGATGAAATGCTGGCTGGATACAGATAGTGTTGAAAAAATAATTAAGAATCAAGGAATTGAAGACGATGTTTTAGAAAAACAGGAAAAAAAACAGAGAGAAATTTTAGAAAACAGAGGAGAATATATCTCCCCTGAAGATTTTAAGATTAAAGTAACTGAAATTGAAGATAAAAAAGTTGTTGCAAGGGAAAAAATAAATCTCATAAATAAAATTATTGATAAAGTTTTCTTGAGTGTTGAGAAAGCTCGTTTATATCTTTTGAGAGGAGATGCTTATGGGGAGATGGCTGGGGAGGAAAAGAAAAAAACAGGAACAAATATTGTTGATACTTCTTGTACTGCTTCTGGTTATGAGGAACATCAATGCACAACTGCAAGTGAGTGCAAAGATTTTAATGGAAATTGGGTATCTAACAAGTGTACGCAGTTTAAAGTTGGAAAGGGTTATGAATACAAGAATGGAGCATGGTATGAGTATGATTCTTCTGCAGGGGGGAAAATTGATGGACAAGATATAAGATGTTGTGTTATTGAAGGGAAAACTCCGGGTGGAACACCAGAAGAGGGTAAGGGAGATGGAACAGATAGCACTGATGAACCGCAAGGTAATGAACAGATTATTCGAGAAGGAAGTCCTCCGTCTAATATTATTGTTTTTACATTTGAAGATGGTGAAGTGTTGGATGGAGATATTTATTTTTATTTTGATAAAGCATGGTGGTGGTCTTCTGATGAAAAAACATGGATTGATTCTTCTTCACAAGGTTCTTCACAAGACGCACAACTCAATTCAGTTGGGAGACTTCGAAGAAATGTATTAATGAGGAAATTGCCTCAAGAAGATCGAGATTTTATAACAAAATATTTGGTTAATAAAGATTATGAACAAGGGTTTGAAGGATTAATTAATCGAACTATTGAAAATGATGAAGGAGGATGGTTTGATAATACAAAATTGTCTACAGATAAAATAGAACTTTCTTCTGATGGTGTTTTTACATTTAAACCAGTGCTAGAAAGTACTTATCTTAAGTTCGATAATCAACAAAAGAAATGGCAATGGTCATTCGCCGGCCTTAAAGGTTTTATAACCGATCCAGAGAAGATTATGGATATTGGTGGCGATAGAAAATTTCTTGAAGAACAGAAAGAATTTTTAGAAAGTTTAAATGGAAAGAATTTATACGAAGGAGCAAAAATTATTTTTGGAATTAATGCGGAGTAAAGGAAAGCTCCCAAGCTCACTCGGATTTTTTAAATTTGGCTTCGCAATAACATCTCGTGAACATTGCTCGTCGAACCAAATGCGGACACTAATTATATTTAAAATTATAAGCGACTTAAATGCTCTTTAAATTCTTAATCTTGTTTAACAACAAGATAAGTGCGGAGTAAAGGATTCGAACCAAATGCAGACACTAAAAATATTTTATAATTATAAGCGACTTAAATGTTCTTTAAATTCTTAATCTTGTTTAACAACAAGATAAGTGCGGAGTAAAGGATTCGAACCTTTGCAGGCACTAAGCCAACTGGTTTCTCCGAGGCCCGCTCACGTTATTACTAAGGACAAGATAGTCCTTCGCAAACCTCCTCGCCTAAGCCAGTTCCGTTTGACCACTCCGGCAACTCCGCATATAAAATCTGGACGAGCCAAAGAATATTGGCGACATCCGGCAACTCTGCATTGTATTAATCTTTTTTATAAAGATTATACTTCTTTGACAAAACTTCTATATAAAAAACTTTAGAATTATTCTTTTGCAATTAAATTACTTTACTTGGATTGTTTTTTTTTAATTCAGCTTCTTTTTGTTTTATTTTTTCTTCTAATTTGAGTTTTTCTATGAGTTCTTTGTATCTGTTTCTTATTGTAACTTCTGTTATTCCTGCAATGTCTGCAACTTCTCTCTGGGTCTTTTTTTCGTCGTTCATCAAGGCTGCGACATACAATGCAGCAGCTGCAATTCCAGCAGGGCCTCTCCCGCTTGTCAATTCAACTTCTTCTGCTTTTTTCAAAACCTTCAATGCATCATTTTGCGTTTTTGGAGATAACTTTAAAACAGATGAAAATCTTGAGATGTAATCTTTTGGCGAGCTTTGTTTTACTTTGATTCTAAGTTTTCTTATTATGAATCTGTAAGTTCTTCCTATTTCTTTTCTTTCCACATCCGACGCTGTTGCCATTTCATCGAGTGTTCTTGGAATGTTGTAAGACCTGCATGCAGTGTATAAACATGCGGCAATTACTGATTCCATGCTTCTTCCTCTTACTAAACCTCTTTGTAAAACATAATTATAAACTCTTGATGCATCATCTCTCACGACATTCGGCAAGTTAAGATAAGATGCAATAACTCTCAATTCAGCCATTGCCAATCTAAGATTTCTTTCAATGCTTGTAGAAACTCTTTCCTGCCATTTTTTTAATCTTAAGAATTTTCGTGTTTGTTTTGGGTCTAACCTGTAAATATCAGAAATTTCTCCGACGTTTGTTGTTAAACCTTTGTCAAATTTCTGAATACTCGTCGGTGCTCCGCCTCTTCCTTTTTTTTCTCCTTTGTCGAATTTTCCCTGGACATCTATTCCAGTGTCAACCATTCTCTCTTCAACTACTAGACCGCAGTCATTGCAGATAATTTCTCCGAGGTGTGGGTCATGGGTCAGATGTATACTTCCGCATTCAGGACATTTTTTTATAAATGACATTTTAATCAGATTTCATTCGGTTTGAATTCACAGTAAGATTTTTAAATCTTTCGGATTTATAAAGGTTTGGTTTTCTGTAACCTTGCTTGAGAAGTAAAAGAAAAATTTTATTTTAAAATTATTAAATATGTTTTCCTGTTAGATAACCAATACCATATCCAACCAAAGTTCCAATCCCTCCGCTTCCTGCGCAGAGAACTCCCCCTATAAAATTACCGACCATATATTCGCCAAAAGCTGGATAGGGAGATGGAAACTGAGGATTATTCTTCATTTCTGATAATCCATATGCACTCAATTTCAAAAGACCAAAGAATCCTCCAGCAACAGCGGGTCCAAATTTTAATAAGGTTTCTAAATTCTCATTTAATTGAATTCCATTTGCATCACAAATACCATGAAAAGCGCTAATTCCCGCTGAAACTGTGGCGATCCCTAAACATAATTTCAATATGCCCGGACTAGAATCTGATTTTTCCATGTCCTTAAAGGCAGTGTAATCTGTTTATAATTATTTGTATTATTTTTGGAAATTACATTAATTCTCTTATTTTATTCAATCAAAATCCCGTTAAGAACACCTTCCTGCGTCGGCCTGTTTGTAATTCTGACTTTGCCTAATTCTGTTTCTACAATTGTTCCTTTTGTAATTATATTTTGTCTTGCTAAGAATCTGTTTGAAGGAGTTTCGAGAACATTTTTTATTTCTGCTTTTTTTGTGGTTTTATTTTTCATCTGAATATTTACAAATTTGGTTTTAAGCAAAAATATTTTTTTGTTTCCTCCTCTTGTTTTTTTTATTTTTCTTTTTGCATCTCCTATTTTTATAACTCTTTTTTGCCCTGCTATTTCGTAGGATTTTTTCTTTCTATTCTTTTTGTATTTTCCGCCTGAGCTTTTTCTTCCTTTTTTCATATTAATGAAAGCCTGTTTTTTATTTAAATAACTTTCTATTTTTGTTTTTAACGAAAACCTTATAAATCAGTTTTGCACTTTAAAATAATGGTTAATGGAATAGAGAGACCGTTGGATTTGTTAAATCATTCCAAGGGAAAAGAAGTTTTAGTGAGTTTGAAAGGCGACAAACAGTTCGTAGGAACTTTGCTTGCTTTTGACATCCACATAAACTTGGTTCTGGACAACATCAAAGAAATGCAGAACAACGAAGTTAAAAGAAACCTTGGATTGACTTTTTTGCGAGGAGACACAATAATTTTTATCTCCCCTGCTTCGACAGCATTGAAAAAAGATTAACAATCCTGTGAATGCGTTTTGCCTATTAATTTTCGCTGGGTCGAATTCTAAAAGGCTTAAGAATAGTTGGAACTCTGAAAAATATATAAATCAAGTTTTCTTTTTTAACTTATGATAAAACTAACTTTTTTGGGAACTTCAGACCAGATTCCAAGTGCGAAGAGAAATCACACAGCGATTTTATTGACATATGAAGGAGAAAATATTTTAATTGATTGCGGCGAGGGAACTCAGAGACAATTCCGAGTTGCTAAATTAAATCCGTGCAAGATAACGCGGGTTTTAATAACTCACTGGCACGGCGACCATGTTTTTGGAATGCCCGGGATTTTATCGACGCTATCTTTAAGCGGATACAACAAAAAACTTTTTATTTACGGACCCAAAAACACTAAAGAGCACATGAAAGAATTACTAAATGTTTTTGGATTTAAAAAAAATTACGAGATAAGCTCAGAAAATATCGACGGGAAATTTTTTGAAACAAAAGATTTTTATTTAGAATCTGAAAAAATGGAGCACGGAATTCCATGCAATGCGTATTCTTTTGTTAAAAAAGGTGCAATAAGAATTGACAAGGCAAGATTAAAAAAATCAAAATTGCCCAGGGGGCCTTTGCTTCAAAAATTAAAACAAGGAAAAGATGTTGTTTATCAAGGGAAAAAATATCTTGCGAAAAATTTAACTTTTAAGGAAGATGATAAAAAAATTTCTTTTGTTTTTGATACATTGGATAATAAAAGAATTATTCCTTTTGTGAAAAATTCTGATTTGCTTGTTTGTGAATCTTCTTTCAGCGACGAGCTGGAGAAGCAGGCAAAAGAGCATCTGCATTTGACAGCAAAACAAGCAGGAGAAATTGCAAAGAAATCAAATTCTAAAAAATTAATTTTAACTCATCTTAGTCAAAGATATGAAAACGAACCTGAAAAAATTTTGAATGAAGCAAAAAAGGTTTTTAAAAATACAACTTTGGCAAATGATTTTGATGTTTTTGAAATATAGAAACATTTTAAATATAATTATTTCTTGATTTATTTAGAGACAAAGCCCCTGTAGCTTAACTCGGCCATTCGAAAGTCGTTATGTGTTGAAAAAATTGTCGCATTCGAATAACCTCGGCCTGGACGAGCGCCACCTTCTAATCAGGCAGTCATTCTTCTGAAAATTAAGATGCATTAAACTTTTAAACTTCGAAGGGTTCAATGCATTAAGCCCCTGTAGCTCAGCCTGGATAGAGCGACTGCCTTCTAATAGACGAGAAGAAAGCAGTAGGTCGCAGGTTCAAGTCCTGTCGGGGGCGTAAAATTTCTGAAAGAAATTTTTCCCTGTCCTCGCTTCGCTGCGGATATCGAGCAAGCTCGACACAGGGCGTTTCAATAAAATCTGAAGTTTTGAAACGCGCGAAGTTTTTTCAAAAACTCCTGGAACATCAGACAAAACTTATGTGCGAAGTTTTTTCAAAAACTCCTGGGGCATTTCACCAAACCATATTTTGTTATTCTAAAAATCTTTAAATAATCTGCTTTTCTAACTCAATCATGCGGAGGTGGCACAGCGGCTACTGCAATCGCCTGCAGATTTCAAGAACTTCGGTTTTTGATTGCTACTCTCTTTTGAGAGCAGATAGCGATTATTCGTGGGTTCGAGTCCCACCCTCCGCTTTATGCGAGTGATAACGAGCATTCAATGAAGTTGAGATTATGCGAGTGATAACGAGCATTCAATGAAGTTGAGATTATGCGAGTGATAACGAGCATTCAATGAAGTTGAGATTATGCGAGTGATAACGAGCATTCAACGAAATTCGAGTAAGAAATAAATTTTTTTAATGTGAATTTTATCTTGAATCATTAGATAAAATTAATTAAAAGTCTATCAAATCTTTTTTTCTTTTCTAAGTTGATAAAGTTTTACAATCAATCCAAATGTTGCAAGGATGCATAGATAAAGGAGAAGAGATTCAGTTAAACTCATTTTAACCTTTTGCTTTCCTCTTGTACATTCTTTCAATTGTTAAAAGAATCGTAGCTCCGAATACAACAAGAACAAAAATATAAATGAACGGACCTTTACCTTTAAAAAGATCCCAAAATGAAGATCCTTCATTTGGTTTTATTCCTCCTGTTATCCCGCTTGTTCCATAGTTTTCATCTAACGCCCCAATCACATTTCCTGTTCCTGTTAATTGGACTCCTCCTTGCGTCAGGGTTGTTTTTCCGTCTGTTACTTTGACATTATAAACTCCATCAGGAGCCACTAATCTGTAGGAAACACTTTTACCGACGTCGATTTTTGGAGATTTTGTTCCAGTTGTTTTTCCAATAGTTATTTGAATAGTTTTAGTATATTTAGTATTTCCAATATTGGTTATCCTCAGATTATTGTCTATTATTTCGAATTCAACTAATTCTTTTATCTCTATAACAAAATATCCAATTGCTTCTGTGTCTTTGTATTTCGCAGTGATTGTTCCTTGCCCGTAACTTGCCCCTTTTTCTATAGACACCTCGACAAATGCATTTGACTGGACTGTTTTTTCGATTTTAATATTTTTTTCTGCATCTTCTAGAACTACTAGAACTTCGTCGTTAACAGGATTGTTTGCAGAATCAAAAAGCGATACCCTTAAAGTTATATTTTCTCCTGCTTCAAATGTTTCCTGCAATG
>Ga0210057_1003632_pt1 | contig 21172 bp, 23 predicted proteins | sample CryGeyCG2114_010_2_FD_183968 | JGI IMG/M metagenome (GOLD analysis project Ga0210057, IMG submission 183968) | Groundwater microbial communities from aquifer - Crystal Geyser CG10_big_fil_rev_8/21/14_0.10 (SPAdes) (version 2) | ecosystem: Environmental > Aquatic > Deep subsurface > Groundwater ...
CCATTACCAACTGGCGGTGTATATTAAAAATAGCTCGAACTGAATTCTTCCCTCGCCCGCCTGCGGCGGGCTCGGGTCGAGAGGGCGGAAAATTAGCGCGGCTTCGCCGCGAACATTAACGATTTCAACCTTTTCTTTGGCGGCAAATTCTTGTGGATTTCTACTTTAAGAATTTAAAAGAAGAAATGATTAAATCTCCTTCTTTGATGTCGCCTATATAATCAATTTTATAAATATATTGAGAGTTTAGGGTAAAAATTTGAACTGCTGGATCCGCTATAGCTCCTTCCCCTCTTGCTATATAATTACTTTTTATTGATGGATGATTATCAATGCTAAACTCTTTTATTTGGGCATCTGCTGTAGGAAAATTAAATGGCCAATTAGATACTCCGTACCATTTCATAATTTCGCCTTGCAAATTATCTTTACTGCTATTTCTACTCATATTTTCCGATATTCTAATTTCTACTCTAAAACTACCGTCATTCCTACCTATATCAATATCTAATAAAAATTTATCGCCGTAATTAAGATTGGGTTTGGTTTCGAAAACGTTATAATTTTTATTAGGATATTTCACCTCAAACCCATACCCATCATTCTTATACGTTTTCCAATCAGCGGTTTCGTCTTTTACTTCCGGGCAAGATGCGAATTCGCAATTGGGTAATGCTCTACTAACTTGCGTGCCGTCAGGACAGGTTTTTAAATCCTGTGGGCACGGACCAGGACCGATCGGGGTTGTTTCAACCAAATAATACCAAACGCCCCCAGCTAAACCTAAAACTCCAACAATAATTAAAATTATTACAATTGAAGAAATTCCTTTTTGGTTCATATTGAAGTATTTTGAAATTTGTTAATTAAAATTCTTCGACCTTTATGAAAAAATTTTCTTTTGCCCTTACAAAATATGGTTCGAGCCGATTTGTTTTTAGGTTCTTTGGCAGTTTGGAATGTTCGTGGCGGAGCCGCGCTAATTTTCCGCCCTCCCGACCCGAGCCCGCCGCAGGCGGGCGAGGACAGAATTCCGTTCGAGCTATTTTTAATATACACCGCCAGTTGGGAAAATGCAAGTTTGCAGAGGTTGCCTCGCGGCGGCAAAGCCGCCGCTCGGCTAGTTTTTGAAAGGGATTTTTTGGTGAAAAAGAAAAGAATTTATCAATGAAGGGCAAAAGAAATTTTTTAATCAATTTTAATCAAACAAAAACATGAAATACATAATTTACGCTAGGAAATCTACGGAAAGTGAGGAGCGACAAGTCTTAAGTATTGAGTCCCAAATTTCCGAATTGCGAGAATTTGCCGCCAAAGAAAAACTTGAAATTGTTGCTTCGCTTTGCGAAGCCCAAACTGCCAAAGAACCTGGGCGAATGAAATTCGCCGAAATGTTGTCATTTCTGGAATCAGGGAAAGCAGACGGGATTCTCTCTTGGAATCCGGATCGTCTCGCCCGAAATTCCATAGATGGAGGACAGATTATCTATCTCTTGGACACAGGAAAGATAAAGGATTTGAAGTTTCCAACTCACTGGTTTGAAAATACTCCACAAGGAAAATTCATGCTGAACATTGCCTTTGGGCAAAGCAAATACTATGTTGATAATCTTTCGGAAAATATTAAGCGTGGACATAGAGCAAAACTTCGTAAAGGAATATGGCCTAGCTTTGCCCCTCTTGGTTATGTGAACAATCACAAAACGAGAGATGTTGATATTGATTTAGAAAAAGCTCCGCTAGTCCGAAAAGGTTTTGAGCTTTACTCCACAGGTAAATACACCCTTAAACAAATAGCCAAAATTTGGAAAAATCTCGGACTGCGGAGCTACAAAGGCAATGTTCTGGCAGTTTCCTGCGTCCAGAGAATTTTGAAAAGCACTTTCTACTATGGAATCTTTGAATTCAAGGGCGAGACGTATCAAGGTTCGCACGAGCCGTTAATATCAAAGAAACTTTTTGATATATGTCAGGAAGTTATGAAAGATCGCGGACATATTATGACAAGAAAAGCGGAAAATTATTTTCCATTTCGCGGACTGCTAACTTGTGGCGAATGTAAATGTGCCATTACTGCTGAGACACAAAAGGGACATAACTATTATCGTTGCACCAAGAAACGCGAAATGTGTTCACAAAAATATGTTCGCGAAGAATTACTCACCGAACAAATAAAAAGTTTTCTTCAAAAAGTTTCTTTGCCGAGCCAAGACATGGAAAAGATTTTGCGCGAGTTAGACAAGGACGAGCAGAAAGCAAGAGAAGGTAGTAAGGTATTTGTGGAAAATCTAAAATCCGAGTTAGCCGAAGTTGAAACAAAATTGGACAAATTGCTTTCTGCCTATCTGGATGAAGTAATCACGTCAGAAGAATATGCCGCGCAAAAACAAAAAACGCTCGACCATAGAGTAGAGCTGAAAGAGAAAATTTACGAAATTGAGAACAAAGATGTGTCTTGGCTCGAACCGGCTCGTGCGTGGGTTAAATCCTTGAATCAAGCGGATAAACTGCTTTCCTCTGGAGATAAATCGGAAATGACAACATTTCTAAAACAAATCGGCTCGAACCATATTTTGATTGATAAATCCTTTTCCTTTTCGCCAAAAAAGCCCTTTCAAAAACTAGCCGAGCGGCGGCTTTGCCGCCGCGAGGCAACCTCTGCAAACTTGCATTTTCCCAACTGGCGGAGACGGGAGGATTCGAACCTCCGGTACCGTTTCCGGTACAGTGGTTTTCGAGACCACCCCTTTCGGCCACTTAGGTACGTCTCCTTATTTTTCCAATTTTTTATGCCAATAAATCGCTTGAATCCTACGTTTTCCGCCAAATGTAAAACTGTGTTCCACAGGAATTTTATTTTTTGCTGAGTTACTTATCGCTTTACCATTGCCAATAAAAAATCCGATGTGCGAATGCTCTTCTTTGCCAAATTTCTTTTTTTCCCAGACCAGCACGCTGCCTTTATTGGGTACTTTGACGATTTTCCAGCCGGCTTTTTTCATATCCGCTTCGGTGCCTTCAACAGTCAAATGCGTTTTGCCAATTAAGTCAAATATCTTCAAAACACATGAAACAAAATAGGCGCAGGATAAATCGCCATCATGCAAAATATCTTTTTTTGCCGAAATTTTCTCCGCCGAAGGCAGAGTTTGAATTTCGAGCATCCTCGACGCCTTGCGTCGGGACTTTCCGTCAACTTTCGCGTAAAAATTGCGGAATAATTTTGTGCCTATGCTGTTTCTGATTGCCCGCAAATAAGAATCCTTTAAAACAGGGACGACATTTTGTTTTTTATTCTTCATGTTCCGCCGCCATTGCCTCCTCTTTGGTCTTATCAATCGTGCCGTCCGGGTGATGCGCCGGAGAATAAATGGTGTAGAGACGGAGCGCCTTATCCAAAGAGGTATTAATGACATTGTGCCAAGTGCCGGCCGGCACCAAAACCGCAAACCCGTCGCTGATTTCGTGTTCATCTGTATTGTCAAAAACGATTTTCCCCTCGCCCGCGTCAATCCTGAAAAACTGGTCGTTATCGGGATGCACTTCATTGCCGATTTCCTCGTTTGGTTTTAGGCTCATCAAAACAAGCTGGCTGTGCGGAGCGGTATAAAGCACTTTCCGAAAGTTCTCATTTTCGGTGGTATCTTTTTCTATGTTTGTTACAAATCCTGGCATACCAGGTTAGTAGAAATTCGACTAATCAAAATTCAGCCTGCTGAATTTTGATTATAACGAAATTTCTTTTTAAGTATTTAACTTGCCAGGCGTCTAAAAGTTCCAAAATGTCCAAGACATAAAACCCGTCTAATTTTCACTACCTGGCATAGTTTTGTCTCCTTTATAATTATTAATTAGCAATTCGACCTAATTTATAAAAAGAAAAGTGGACTATTCTTAAATTAGCTCGGACGATTTTCGCCGCCGCCGAATTTCGTGCCAACGAAGTTGGCACGCCGCCTCAAATATAATTTAAGTATAAAGGAAAAATATAAATTTGACAACCGAAAATCAATGGACTATTATATCAATAAGCGTTGATATAGTTATAATCAATAAACAAACTTATGAAACCCCGTTAGAAATTCTATAAAATTAACGGGGCATAAAATATTTATTATGGCAAAAGTAAGAAAGAAAATTTCTAACGGGGTGAAACCAAGATGTCGTAAAGATAAAAAGTCGGTTGCCAATCTGTCGCAAACAGTTGAATTTTTAAAAATAATCAGTGAAGAAAATCGCCTGAAAATTCTATGCCTTTTAAGAGAGGAAGAAAAATGTGTTTGCGACATTTGGCAATATCTTGATTTAGCCCAAAATCTTACCTCTCATCACCTAAAAGTATTGAAAGATTTTGGGTTAGTGTCGTCAAGGCAAGAGGGACTAAAAGTCATTTATTCAATCAATAAAAAGGTCGCAAAAAGATTTTCAAAATTATTAAATAATTATTTAAATTCCTATGGAAAATAAAACTATGAAAATTCAAGTGCTAGGTTCGGGTTGCCCGTCCTGTAAAAAATTATTTGAGCTGACGAAGAAGGCGGCTGAAGAATTGAAATTAAAAACGGAAGTGGAATATATCACCGACATTCAAAAAATCGTTGAAATGGGCGTAATGACCAGCCCAGTTTTGGCTGTAAATGAAAAACCAATTTTGACTGGTTTTGTGCCCGATATAGAAAAGATAAAAGAAGCTATTAAAAAATTTATTTAATTTTGCTATGGATATTTTTTACCCCGTAAAATTATTGGCTGATTGGCTTACATATAGCGTTTTTCATTTAGCGGCAAAAACAATTCTTGCCGAGGCAATAAACTTTTTCATTTATGACACGATAAAAATTTTTATTCTGCTTTCGGTTATTATTTTTATTGTTTCAATCACTAGATCATTTTTGCCGCCAGAAAAAATCCGCAACATTTTATCAAGAAAAAATAAATATCTCGGCAATTTTCTTGCCGCAATGTTGGGAATTATTACCCCGTTTTGCTCTTGTAGCGCCGTTCCATTGTTTTTAGGTTTTGTCGAGGCGGGCGTGCCGCTTGGTGTCACTTTTTCTTTTCTGGTGGCTTCTCCAATGATTAACGAAGTTGCCCTTGTTCTCCTTTTGGGAATGTTTGGGTGGAAAATTGCGTCGTTGTATATTGTGAGCGGTTTAATAATTGCGATTTTGTCAGGCATTGTCATTGGCAAATTAAAAGTTGAGGATTTGGTTGAAAGTTTTGTTTTCAATAACAAAATCATAAATTCGGAAAACGGTATAAAAATGGAATGGCAAGACAGAATTGCTTACGCCAAAAAATATACGGCTGACATTATTAAGAAAGTATGGATATATATTTTAATCGGTATTGGTCTTGGGGCGTGGATACACGGCTATGTGCCAGCCGATTTTTTGGCAAAATACGCCAGCGCGGATAAATGGTATGCCGTGCCACTGGCAACACTCATTGGTATTCCGCTTTATTCTAACGCCGCAGGCATGATTCCCCTTGTCAGCGCTTTAACAGAAAAAGGCGTCGCTATGGGCACGACATTGGCTTTTATGATGGCAGTAACAGGGCTTTCACTTCCCGAATTTATGATTTTAAAAAAAGTGATGAAAACAAAATTGATTTTGATTTTTGCTGGAATTGTCGGGGTAGGCATTATTTTTACTGGATACATTTTTAACTTTGCTTTGAGATAATAAAAATGATTTATCAAAATAAATTTTTTTCTTAGCGGCGCATTTCGCAAAGCGAAATACGAAATTCGGCGTCGGGATTTTCCCGAAAATACGTTCGGATTTTATCTAAGACACAGAGAAAATTTTTCGGAAATGAAAAATCTTCTCAAAAAAATTGGCTCGAACCGCCGCCTTGTGGCGGGACGGCTGGAAATTGATTTCAAAAAACCCTTTGATTTGCTCGCAAAACTGCCCGCCGAAGCGAGGGGCGAAGCCCCGAGCGAGGCGACTAATTCAATATGGTGGACCCGATGGGTCTCGAACCCACAACCTCGTGAATGCCATTCACGCGCGCTAGCCAGTTGCGCCACGGGCCCAGAAAAAAACAAAAAGCTTCTTTCAGCTTTTTCAGTATAGCGCACAAAAATAAAAAATTCAATAAAAATACATCAAAAAAACAAAGGCATCATATTTATACGATCGTACTATTTTGATACCGTGTCTAAATCTCAACTCCAATCGGGCAATGATCAGAACCAAAAACATCCGACAAAATAAATGCTTTTTTGACTTTTGGCGCCAAAGATTTTGACGTGAAACAATAATCTATGCGCCAACCAAGATTTCTGGCTCTAGCATTAGCAAAGTAAGGCCACCAGGTATAATTTTCTCCGCCTTTATGAAACATTCTGAATATATCCGTGAAACCAAGTTCCACGAGGGCATCTATTTGCGCCCTTTCTTCTGGCGTAAACATAATATTATTCTGATTCTGTTTAGGCCGAGCTAAATCCAATGCAGTATGCGCGATATTAAAATCGCCGATTATAATAACCGGCCGATTTATTCCCTGAGCGAGTCCGTCAGCGGAACGAGTCGAAGGGTTTGACGCCAAAATTTTACCCTTCGATGAACTCAGGGAATAAAATTTTGGCTCGGCTTTTAGCTTTTTTAAATAATTTATCAAAAACTTATAAACTTCCAACTTATAAACTAAATTCTCTTTGCCGCGGCCGCCATGAGGAAGATAGACGTTTATTAAAGAGAAGCCCGGATATGTTAAAGCGATAATCCGACCTTCTTGATCAAATCTTTTTAATCCCAGTTTATATTCGGTTTTTGCCGGTTTTTGCTTAGCATAGATTGCCACTCCGCTATAACCAGGTTTTTGTGCAAAATTAAAAAAAGCATGATATTTATCAATATTCAAAAGTTCATCAGGTAATTTTTCTTTCTGGGCTTTAATTTCCTGCAAACAAATAAAATCGGCATCAACCGATTTTAACCACTTCAAAAAATTTCGCTTATAGGCAGCTCTTAAGCCGTTGACATTCCAAGATAAAATTTTCATAGTGCCCCTACTCCGAGTCGGACGGAGATCTATCCCTTAGGACGGGATTGTTCTGTCCATTGAACTATAGGGGCTCAAGCCATGGCGGGCAGGTCTATCCGTTGAGCCTGCCTGCCGCCTGCCTGACGGTAGGCAGGGCAGGCAGGCTACAGGGGCTCTTCCACAAAAAACTAATTTCTTTTATCTTAATTATTTTTACCACAAAAACAGCAAAAATAAAAGGTTTTGATTTGACAAAAGCATCTTTTGCGTTTATTTTAAAAACGGACCTTTAAAAAATAAAGTAAAGGAGGGAGATTATGAAAGGAGACGGTGAATCGTTGGCAAAGCAAGGAATCAAGGTGGCGATATTTGGAGCAGGAGGCGCGGTTGGATCAATTCTTGCAACTTTTTTTCAACAACTGGAAAGCGTGTCGCAAATAGTATGTATAGATAGTGATTTGGAAAGAACCTACAAATACGTGAAAGGCCGCAAAAAAATTATTCATGTTATCACAAACGGAAATCGCAATGAAAAACTGCGTTGGGCCTTGAAAAATTGTTTTTTGGTTATCAATGCCGCTTCTTCAAAGCTTAATCGAGAACTAATGGCGATCGCCTGGGAAATCGACGCGCTCTATTTTGATTTTGCTTCCTTTGATAACCTCGATGCAGAACAGGAAAAATCTCACGAAAGATTTATGGAAAAAAATATTACCGCCTGGATAAACTGGGGCATCGGGCCTGGGCTGACAAACACGCTGGCCGCAAAACTGATAAACGGATTAGATGACTGCGTGGTGAAAATCCGCGTGGCAGAGCACACAAAGCTTAAAAAGGAAAAAAACGACAAAGAGCCGCTTATATTTCTTTGGAAGCCGGACCTTGTTGTTGATGAAATAACCTCGCCTGTCTATGTCTTAAATAAAGATTCGCGACACACAGACATTGTCCGGGAACCCTTTTCCGGACCGGAAACCTGTATCTTTCCTTACCCTATTGGGAAGACAACCTGCCGTTACATGAACGAGAACGAAGTCATCACGATGAAGAACCTGCAAAATATTCTCACGATTGACGTAAAAACGGGGGGAGATGATATTGAGCGCCTTTTCAAAAAACTTCCCAAAATTACGAAAATGATCAAAAGAGATCAGATCGAAAAATACCTCAAAAACGTCAAAACGCCTTCACCAGATGAAATAAAAAAAATGGTTGATGAAGGAACTATTCTTGATGGCCGGGTTGCGATTACGGTTGAAGTTGACGGAGAAGACCCAAGGACCGAAGAAAGAATTTTACGGAAAGCGACCTGGATGGGACTGGGTCTTAGAGAGGTTCCACGAGGAACACATGTAAGTTTTAATACCGCAATCATCGCCTTCTGCGCAATTTTGCAAATGTTTAAAATGGCCAAAGAAGAAAAATTAAAACCGGGAGTCTTTGCACCAGAATATTTATCAGCAGAAGGCCAGGACGCGATTCTTGCGTGCATCAGCGAAAAAACCAACCCTGTTCATTTTGAATAATTAAAAAGGGAAATAGATATTTCCCTTTTTTTTATGCATTTTATAGTTTCACCCCGTACCTATTCCATCCAAGAACTTTCTTAATCTAAGGTAAGAGAGCGAAACGGCTTCGCCTTTTTACATTGAATCTCAATGCTCGCCGCTAAAATAGGTACGGGGTTTCACGTGACAACTTTATTTAGAAGGCCACCACTAAATATTGGTCAACCGGCGCGAAATCATCGGTCAAAATCGGCAAATCCTGCTCTATTTCTTTTTTCCAAACCCGTGATAAATAATAATTAAATTCTTCATTGTCGCTTAAAAAAGATTTTTTTTCGCTTGATTTTAAAGCCAGCAATACCAGATTTTGGGTCTGGGTGCTCAACCTGTATAGTTCCACGGAGAACACGTAAACTTGAGGGAATATTTTTTTGTAAGTAGCATATTCTGCCCGCAAAAATTTTCCTTTTTCTCCGTTTATTGCCGAAATTATATTTACCATTACTAGCCCATTTTCACCCAAAGCGTTATACATTTTTTGCGCGGCTTCTTCAGTCGTCAGCTGAAAAGGAATGAGATAAGTATTGAAAACATCAATAAAAATCGCATCATATTTATTATCTGTCTGGTTTAAGAAAACTCGGCCGTCTTCGTGGATGATTTTTAAGCGCGGGTCCTGTTTTAAATTAAAATATTTTTCTGCCGTTTCAGTCATTTTAGGATCGATTTCCACTATATCCATGCTTGCTTTTAAATATTGTCTTAAATAATCGTTCGGGTAAGTATAAGCGCCGCCGCCCAGCATCAAAGATTTTTTAATGTCAGGATTAAAATATTCGGCCAGCCGATAAAATTTTGAATATTGGAAAACTAAATCATCGTCTTCGTCCAAAAACATGGCTGACTGGATGCCTTTTGGATCGGTCCAGAGATTTCTAATCGGCCTGCGGCTGGAAGAGTCAATACTTTGGGAAATAAAAATGTTGTTGTACTGGCTGCTTATGCGGATTACATCTTTTGGCCCGACAAACGCTTCTATTCTATCGGCTGACAAAATTGCAAAAATTGAAATTAAAAATAATATGGTTTTTGTTTTGAATAATTTTTTCGGATAAACAATAATTGAGACAATAAATATCAAAGCCGCAAGAAACAAAATGATTCTAAAATTCCCAAAATAAGAAAGCAGGATGAAACCGGTTAAAAAAGTGCCAAAAATGCTGCCCACGGTTGAAATTGCGTAAAGATTGCCGACTGTTTTGCCTGTTTTTTCCAAATCGACCATCTTCAGCCTGACCGCATAAGGAGAAACCATTGCCAGCAAGAAGCTGGCCGGACCAAATAAAATAAGCGTGTCAAAGATTGATTCAAAATAAATATTTTTTATGTTTTTTTGCAAAAATGCGGGCAAAATTTCTTTCAAAACAGCCGCCAAAAAAACGGCAACCGCGCCAAAAAAAATGATATTGGCAAAAATTTTGTAGCTGGGTTCCTGGTCGGCTTTTTTGCCTCCATACCAATATCCGAGGCTCAAACAAGCCAAAATTACGCCGATTAAACCCGACCAGACAATAATTGAAGAGCCGATATAAGACGTCAAAACTTTTGCGCCGACAATTTCAAGAATCATGACGGCGGCACCGGTCACAAAAACTGTTATTTCAAGAAGATATTTCTTCATTAAAATTAAAGTTAAAAAATTTTAGCTTACAAATTAAAAGGGTGACCTATGGGAGTTGCACCCATGATAACGCGGCCACAGCGCGTTGTGATAACTGCTTCACCAAGGTCACCATAAAATTAATCTATCAAATATTACGCATGATTTCAACCTCCTCCCCTTAAGCTAAGGGGAGGATGGGAGGAGTTAAATTCTTCATGAGCTCAATCATAGCCCCGTCCGTATTTTTCAAAATATCATTATTCCAAAATCTGATTATGCGAATTCCATGTTTATTCAGGTATTCTGATCTTTTCTCGTCATATTTTGTTGCCGAATATTCTGCATGTTGCCCGCCATCTATTTCTACGCCTAATTTTCTTGCCGGACAGTAAAAATCTAAAATATACGGACCAACGCTATATTGACGAAAAAATCTTAATCCCAACACCTGTTTTCTTCGCAATTTTGACCAAATTCTTCTTTCAGCATCGGTAAAATTTTTTCTAAGCTCGCGCCGCTGACTTTTGATGACCGTATTATTAAATACGAACATTGTTTTTTAACTCCCCCTAACCCCCTCTTAGCTTAAGAGGGGGAATTTAAAATGAGTGCGCCCGCCAGGATTCGAACCTGGGACGATCTGCTTAAGAGGCAGGTGTTCTTCCACTGAACTACGGGCGCCAAATTTTATTTTTTTCGATATTTTATTCTCTCGCCATTTCTGCCTTTCAAAATTTTATCCACCATCTCAATTTCTCCCGAAAGCCCTTCAACTAAATCATATTTTTTTAACTCTTTCAAGGTCACCCATTGATAATCAATTGAATCTTCGTCAAGCTTAATCTTGCCGGATTTATAAAATCCCCAAAAACTCAAGATTATAACGGGAATTTTATCCGGCCTCAAAAAAGCAATATCCAGCAAATAATTTAATTTTCTAACTTCTAAATTCACCTCTTCTTTTATCTCACGGCGCAACGATTTTTCAATAGCAAAATACCAATGGTCGTGAGTGGTTTTTGGTAAATTAATATAATCATTAGTTTCCAATCCGCCGCCGGGCACCGTCCACTTTCCGGGAAATGCTTTTTTATTCAAGCCCCGGCGCGTAATCAAATATTTGGCCCGTCCTGAGCCTGTGGTTCGACTTCGCTCACCACCCTGAGCGTTAGTCGAACGGGTCGAAGGGCCGTTTCTTACAATAATGGCTGTTGAAGCAATGCGATGAAGTTCCTTATTTTGCATAACGAGTAATCGCTAATATACGAATCTAAAATAATATACGAATTTTAACTCACCCTAACCCTCTCTTTGTAAAAGAGAGGGGCTCCTCCTCTTTTTTAAAGAGGAGGGCGGGAGGAGTTAAATTTATTGTGCGCGCCCGCGAGGAGTCGCCCAGTACCAGTAAACGGTACTGGGCGCCCCGCACCCTTTAGTGGTGCGTGGGCGAACCTACATCCCCAGCTTACCTGCCCGCCGCTTTGCGTCCCTAGCAGGAATCGAACCTACATATACAGCTTAGAAGGCTGTCGCTCTATCCATTGAGCTATAGGGACATGTGAGCTATAGGGACATGCTTTGGCAGGCGGGGAAGGCTGGCACTTTATCCGTTAAGTTACGGGTGCAAAAAAGCTATTAGCGATTAGCAACTAGTGACTAGCCTTAAATCTACTAGTTTACTAATGGCTATTCACTAATGGCTAGCTGCTATCTTTTTCTCTGTCTCCCGTGAAACGCCTTATAAACTTCTTTCAATTGTTTGTCAGTAATATGGGTATAAATCTGGGTTGTGGTAATGCTTGAATGGCCGAGCAGCATCTGTACAGAACGAATATCAGCGCCGCTAGTTAACAAATCAGTTGCGAAAGAATGTCGAAGCACATGTGGGCTAACCCGTTTTGAAATTCCCGCCTTTATTGAATAATGTTTCACGATACGTTCCACGGAGCGGGGGGTGAGGCGTAAATTCTTTAATTTTGATTGTGCTAATTCGGGTTTTTTACTTTTTGGGTAACGTACAAATAATGCCGGATCAATATCTCTGCGTGTTTCACAATATTGTTTCACGGCTTTTTTGGCACGGTCAGAAAGAAAAACTACTCTGATTTTTTCTCCTTTTCCTCGAACAGAAAATTCGCCTTTTTCCATATTAACAGAATTGCGGTTCAGTCTGCAAAGTTCCGACACCCGCAGACCGGTAGAGAAGAGGAGTTCCAAGAGTGCCTTATCCCGCAATGCGCGCGCCCCAGAGCCTTCTGGCGCGGCCAGTAGCCGCTCCAATTCGTCACCCTCAAGAAAATCAACCTGCCGCGGCGACTGTTTTGCCAGCTCAATTTTGTCCGCTGAAAGCGTTTTTATATCCCTTTTTGCCAGATATCTTAAAAAATTCCGCAAAGCGATAATATGATAATTCTGCGTGATTTTTTTCAAACTTCGTCCAAATTGGTCTTCAATACGATTCAAAAAAAGCCGGTATTCGCGAATTAAATCAGAATCAATTTCCGACGGCTTTTCAATTTTAGCCCAATTTGAAAAACGCTTCAAATAATGGCTGTAATTTTCAGCGGTTTTTCTGGAGCGGCCTCGTTCAACTTCCAGATAGTCCAAGTAATCTTTAATTAAGGTTTGAAGGTAAACCATGTTAATAATGTACGACATTATTTGAAAAAGCGCAAATTTGCTTTTTATCTTTTTACATAGTGAGATAAAAAATAAAAGCTGAAAGGAGGAACGAGATGGAATTAAAAAACGAAGGTTTTGACTGGTATAGAAAAGCAATACGACAAGAACAGCTCTTTAACAAAATTATGTTTACGGTGGCAGGTTGCTTTGTCGGCACGCTCATCGGCCATGCTCTTACTCTCGGCAGCAAAGGAGAAATCTGGTGATGGCTTTCTATAATCTTTTTTGGTTCGAGCATCGGCGCTATTGTCTGGATGACAAAATCGGAGATAGATAAGGCGGCACCAGATGATGATTAACTTTTTATTTCGGCTGGCATAGTCAGAAGAAAACACGAAAGGAGGGATTGGAATGGTTCTTTATATATTTTTTGAAATTTTTGCTGTGCTTATTCTTATCGGTGCGGCGTGGCTTTCCAGCGCAATGACGGTTATGGACATATTTGAGAAAGGATGCTATGTCTATTTCTACGGTGAATTTGTCAGAACCCGTATCTACAGAATTATCAATTCATTGTGTATCCTTGGCTATTTTGCCGGAGCGATAATATTGGCTTTCTGTTCACAAATTAGCGAACGCAGCATTTCTATAAATATCATCGGTCTAAGCGTTTATTGCTCAAGCCTTATCGCCCAACAAATTTTACTCGATGTGCCGAGGCGCAGATGGCTGAAATCTTTACGAACGAAGAAAGGATGAAATCTTGAATAAGGAGAAGTGAAAATGGATCAAAAAAAATTAGAGCAAGTAATTAAGGAATATATTCTAAGAATGATTGAAGTTCATAAAACACACAAAGGGTCTACTACCGATTTTCTCATGGATTGTCCCCATTGCGAAACGGCACGGGGCATGGAGTTTAAAGAAGGAGCATGGACATGTTTATGGACAAATTGCCGATATGTCTTACCTGTTGAAGTTGCGCCGCCCGGTCCAGAAGAATTCAAGCAAATAATGATCCTGAAAAAGAGATTGAATTTCCTCAAAAGATGGAACCATTTGCTAAACTAAACAAGACGAAATTTGTTGCTTCAAATATTTTAAAGTCCTGCTTTATTAAATAGCAGGGCTTTTCTTTTTTTTATTTGCCAGGTAGTGAAAATTCGGCTGGTCGCTGAAGGCGACAAAAAAGAAGAAAATGCCGAATTTCTACTACCTGGTTTGCACAATTTTTTGTTTTATGTTATGTTAAAAAATAATAGCGACACCGATACGCGGATTTCACACGAATGACACGGATTTTATTCGAGTGAGCGCGTCTGGGTAATGTCTGGCTATACCAGACTTTGCGCTTTCCGTATACATGCTAAAGACTACAACCAAGAAAAAAATTATTAAAGAATTCCAGATTCATGAAAAAGATACCGGCTCGGCTGATGTGCAGGCGGCTATTTTGACCGAACAAATTGAGGCCTTAACCAAGCATTTAAAAAAACACCCCAAAGACAATCATTCGCGGCGCGGACTTTTAAAAATGGTCTCAAAGCGTAAAAAACTGATTGATTATCTTCAAAAAGGCGACGAAAAAAGATACAAAAGTTTAGTTAAAAAATTAGGGCTAAAAAAATAAAATTATGGCAGTTATTAAACAAAAAGAACAACGGGTGGGTATCTATATTGACGCCCAGAATATGTATCATTCGGCCAAAAATCTTTATCAGGCCAAGGTCAATTTCAAGGAAGTTTTAAAAACCGCCGTGGCCGGCCGAAAATTAATCAGAGCGATTGCCTATGTGATAAAAACGGAATCTGGCGAAGAACGGGCTTTTTTTGATGCGCTGACGCGAATTGGCATTGAAATAAAAGTCAAGGACTTACAGATATTTCCGGGCGGCATGAAAAAAGGGGATTGGGACGTGGGCATGGCCGTTGATGCCATTGAGCAATCAGAAAAGCTGGATGCGGTGGTCCTCATAACAGGCGACGGCGATTTCGTACCGCTGGCCGAATTTTTGAAATTCAAATCCGGCTGCCAGGTTGAAATCATCGCCTTTTCTAAAAGCGCTTCGGCGAGATTAAAAGAAGTAGCTGATGATTTTATTGATTTATGCCAAGATCCGAAACGTTATTTAATAAAATAATTAACAGAACAGCGATCCTAATTACGAATATCATCCGAATGCTCCGAATGCCTTATTTAATAAAAAATAGGGTAATAAAAATTCGGATAATTCGGATGCAATTCGGGTTATTCGGATCGCTCTCTATTAAGAATGGAACCAAAAAAATTTACCCTGGAATTTCAGGGACGTACTCTAAAGTTTGAAGTTGGGCAACTCGCCGGCCAGGCTAACGGTTCGGTTATTGCCAGCTTCGGCGATACAGTTGTTTTATCAACCGCCGTCATGACGGTCAACGAAAGAGAAGGTATAAATTATCTGCCCTTGACTGTTGAATTTGAAGAGCGCCTTTATGCGGCAGGAAAAATTAAAGGCAGCCGCTTTGTCAAAAGAGAAGGAAAGCCGCAAGACGAAGCAATTGTTAAAGCAAGACTGATTGACAGGGCTTTAAGGCCGAGATTTGACCAACGGATAAGAAATGAAATCCAGGTTATCAACACAGTTTTGTCATATGACCAGGAAAATGATCCTGAAATTTTAGGATTGCTGGCCAGTTCCTTGGCGCTTTCTATTTCAAATATTCCTTGGGCCGGCCCTCTGGCGGCTGTGAAAATAGGCCGCGCTGAAGAAAAATTAATTATTAATCCGACATTTCAACAACAGGGAAAAAGCGACTTGGATTTGATTGTTGCCGGAACCAAATCAAAAATTAACATGCTTGAAGCAGGCGCGAACCAGATACCAGAAGATATATTTATTGCCGCAATCGGGGAAGGCCAAATCAAGATAAACGAACTGATAGCTTTCCAGGAACAGATAATCAATGAAATTAAGCCGGAGAAAATGCAATTAACTTTGGCCGCCCCCGACAGTGAGCTTGAAAAAAAGGTAAAGGATTTTTTAAAAGAAAAATTAGAGCAGGCAATCTACACAAAGAAAAAATTAACCCGCCAATCAAATTTGGCGGTGTTGGAAAGCCAACTGCTTGATTTTTTGGGTAAAGACCTTGAGCCGGAAACAATCAATCAGGCCGTCAATATTTTTGAATCTCAAATTGACGAAATTGTCCATAAAAATATTTTAGAAAAAGAGCAAAGGCCGGACGGCCGTAAATTAAATGAAGTCAGGGAAATCTTGTGCCAGATCGGCTTCCTTCCCCGAACCCACGGCTCGGCTTTATTCAACCGAGGTATGACTCAGGCTCTTTCCGTTGTGACTCTGGGCGGGCCTTCGGCCGAACAAATTGTTGAAACCCTGCAGCCCGAAGAAACAAAAAAGCATTTCATCCACCATTACAATTTTCTGCCTTTTTCAGTCGGGGAGACAGGCATGTTAAGAGGCCCGGGCAGAAGGGAAATCGGACACGGCGCCTTGGCAGAACGCTCGCTAATTCCTCTTATTCCCGGCAAAGAAGAATTTCCATACACAATCCGCGTTGTTTCTGAAATCCTTTCTTCAAACGGCTCCTCCTCTATGGCTTCGGTTTGCGGCTCTTCGCTAGCATTGATGGATGCGGGTGTGCCGACAAAAGCACCGGCCGCCGGCATTGCGATTGGACTAATGATGGACCCTTCGACAGGCTCAGGGCAAGCTCCCAAATATAAAATCCTCACTGACATTCAAGGACCAGAAGACCATCACGGCGACATGGATTTAAAAATTGCCGGCACAAAAAACGGGGTGACAGGTTTGCAAATGGATGTTAAAATTGAAGGAGTAACACTTGGAATTCTAAAAGATGCATTTTTACAGGCAAAGGAGGCTCGTCTTTTTATTCTTGGGAAAATGGCTGAAGCGATTGCCCAACCAAAACCGGAACTTTCCCAATTTGCGCCAAGAATTATTACTTTTCAAATCGACAAAGACAAGATCAGAGAAGTTATTGGCCCCGGCGGAAAAGTAATCAATGAAATAATTGACCAGACAGGCGTTGACATTGATATTGAAGATAGCGGCATGATATTCATTACTTCAAAAAGCAATGAAGCCGCCCAAAAAGCCCTTTCCTGGATTAAAAATATCACCCACGAAGTCAAACCGGGCGAAGTATTCCAGGGAAAGGTGACCAGAATCTTAAACTTCGGCGCTTTTGTTGAAATCCTGCCCGGCCAGGAAGGACTGGTGCATATTTCGCAGCTGGCGCCTTATCGGGTTAATCGCGTAGAAGATATCGTCAAGGTGGGCGATACCATTCCGGTCAAGGTGCTGGAAATTGATCCGCAGGGCAGAATTAATTTAACTACCAAAGGAGCGACAGACAATAATCATTCATAAAATTCTTATCTATGGAGGAAGAAGCAAAACAAAACGATAGAAACCAACTTGTTTTCAGCAGCTTAAAGGTGCGGACAATGCAGGATGATCTAAAAAATGTCCAGGCACCGGCTTATTTGCCGCTCACCCCTACGTCCAGCCCTGCCCAAAAACAGCCAGAAAAAAAAGAATTTCAAAAACCTGCCGAAGAGAAAAAACCGAGCTTAGATATTGAATCAATTTTAAACCAGGCAAGACAAACTTTTGAAAAAAAACAATACGAAGAAACAATTAATCTGGCCGAAAAAATCATTCAAGAGAAAAGCACTTCTTGGCTACTCGGTTTTAAAGCCAAGAGGCTGCTGAATCAAGCAAAAAAAGAAGTTGAAAAACAGGATAAACTGGCAAAAGAAAAGATAAGAAAGCCCCAAAAAATTGTTTCAAAAATTTTGCCCGAGCCTCCTCAATATCTTCCTACGCAACCTCCGCCTCAACCCCCAAAAACTGTCTTGCCAGCAACTGCACCCGCCCCACCGGTTATCAAACCTCTGCCTCCGCCAGCTCCGCCTCAAGTACCGCGAAAGCAAGCATCTCAGCCCCAGCCAGTAAAACCTGTTCAACCTACGTCAATCCCTCAGCCCAAAGTCTCTTATGAGCAACAAAAAGTTATTTACGGCCAGCCGCTCAAAACAAAGCCAGCCTCAAAACGTCATTTAAGGATCGGTTTAATATTTGGCATACCAGCAACAATTTTAATCTTAGGTATTTTCGGATTCATCTATTACTATTATTTTTTAAATGCCCCAAAGCCTTTGTGCCAAGAAGGCCAGATAAATTCAGACTGCCGCTGCGGCGAGGAGACAAAAAATACTGGCTTTTGCTGCAATAGTTTATGGACCGATTATAATTGTTCTTTAACCAAAGTTTCTGTACCCTTAATCCAGTCTATAGATCAGATACTGACTATTGATGCCCAAAGCGCCAATTCGGATAAAATCATATCTGATTTAAAACAAACGGGCCAGGAAAATTTTACCGAAACTGCCAAAATAATTGCTCTAAAATTACAGGATTCGCCGCCAAAATATGCAACGCTTAATGATTTAATAAGCATCTTCGGCATTTCTTTGCCCGACAATCTTAAAACTAATACCGAAGCCTTCAATTTATTGCTCTATGCCAAACCTCAAAATTTTTCAGAAACTGACCCGGCGCAGGAAACAAGATTGGTTCTTGTTTTGAAACAAAAAGATGGCTCTTTGGCAGAACAGATAATGTCCGGCTGGGAAGCAACCATGCTCCAAGATATGAGGCCGATAATTTTAGGCCAGCCGTCTGCGTCGGCCACGGCTGGATTTATCAGCACTACTTATAATAACGGCTTTTTCCGCTATAAAAACCTGCCGACGAAAACAGCAACTATAAATTATACTATTTATCAAAATCTGGTAATTTTAGGCACTTCAAAAAGCAGCATTTTTTATGTCTATGACTCTACAAACAGAAATTTCAACGCCGCAAACCCGTAAACTTTCACGCCCAAAGGACAAAATCCAAATATCGGACGATTTTGATACTGAAAAATCTATCATAAAAACTCTCGCTTATTACGAAGCTTTAGGCCAATATCCTTTAACGGCGCTTGAACTTTATCGGTATCTGCAAAAAGAAAACGATGAGCAAAATCTGCCATCGTTTTATGATTTCCGCACCCTATTGTTAAACAACCAAACCCTTTCAAAAAACATAGCCAGCAAAAATGGCTTTTATTTTTTAAAAGGGAATGAAAAATTTTATCAGCAGCGGATTTTTCGGCAAAAAATCGCCATTGCCAAATGGAAAAAAGTTAAAAAAATTACCTTTTATTTGGCTGCCTGCCCATATTTAAAGGGAATCATGGTTTCCGGTTCCCTGGCTTTTTCAAATACAAAGCGCGGAAGCGACATTGATTTTTTAATAACCACCGCCCAAAGACGAATTTGGACCTGCCGAACTTTTTTAAGCTTTTTTTTGCAAATTATCGGCCAGCGACGGCACGGGGATGTGGTGCAAAACAAAATTTGCCTGAACCATTATGTCGCCCAAAATTGCTTTCTCGTTTCTTTACAGAATCTTTCCAATGCCCAGCTCTATTCTCATCTTATCCCCTTAACTAATTATCGAAATTTCCGGCTTTTTTTGGAACAAAACAGCTGGATGGCAAAATTATTGTTTTTTTATCCCCAAACAAAACAAAATCATTTACGCCAGGTTGATGAAAGGTCTTTTTTATTCAGGGCGGCCAGGATATTTGGCAGGGGACTGGAGTTTTTACTTTCGGGGATTTTGGGCGATTTTCTTGAAAAAAGGCTGGCCCTGTGGCAAATAAAAAGGATTCACCAAAAAACCAATTGGCGCAATCTGCACCAGGACCAGCTGCGTCTTGACCAAAATGCGCTGCTTTTCCACTACCCAATCTGCAAAAACGCGGAAGTGATGGATAAATATTTAAAAAAAATTCAGGCCTTAAAATTATGAACGACAAAATCCCCGTTAAAATCACCACCGATTCTAAAATAAACCATCAGGATATAAAAAAAGCCCTTAATTTAAATAAGGTGCTTTCCGACGCAAAGGCGCTGGCACTGGCGCCGGCCAGAAAGGCTATGCCTTGGAAAATCTTAACCGCTATTTTTGCCTTGATTTCAATCGCTTTTGCCATAAAAATTTTCTGGCTTGACCAAAGATTTTTTTCCCAATACCAAAACATAATTCCAGAGGGAACCCAGGCCGTATTTTTCATAAAAATAGGCCAAATAGACCAATTGGCGCCTGCTATTATTCCGGGCCTGGAACAAAATTCCGATTTTTATCGCTGGTTAAAGCAAAGAATAAACCAATTTTTGGCAGATTCAAACATCAATGTTCAAACCGAGCTTATATCCAGTTTCAAAGAAGAAGCGGCATTTTTGGTATTTAATCCAAACCAATCAAATAAATTAAACTGGGCTATAATCGCCCAATCAAATATCGGCCAAAATGCTGGCGACCAAACGGTTTTTGCCAAAATTGAGGCAGGCTTGCGGAAAAATTTTGGCATCAACCAGCTTTTCTACCGCCAAGTGAAAATCAACTCTGTCTATGCCTTTAACAAGATTGATAAGCCATATTATTGGAGTCAAATTGACAATTATCTGATTATGGGCAATGATTTGGAAAGTTTGCAGAAAATAATTGATAAAATTATCGGCAGCGGAAATCTTATCCCGCACTTATTCCAATGATAGCCTTAGGTATTTCATCAACGGAAGGCGAAGCCGCTTCGCCAGGTAGTGAAGCAAAGCTCTATTACCTGGCTTCGCTCTCTATACGTAGAAATCGGTAATCATTCATCGGAATAGGTGCGGGATCTTATCGGCAATTTCCGATAACCTCAACCCATCTCTTTTTCGCGCCGGGCAATACCATAACTTCTAAGGCGAGGCGATCGCTGATAAAAACATCACGCAGCCGCGTCCGGTATAATGTTTCTATTTTTGACTGGGACTTTTGCGCGGCGAGCGCTGAGCAGCGGCCGAATGATTACCTGATTCTACGATGTTCGGGCCGACTGCGGTTTTTAGAGGCAATCGCCGAGACTTTTTTGCGCTGACCTGCGCGAAATTTCCCTCCACATTTTATCCCCAGGTTATTATTGACGGCATTTTCGCGAAATGTTAATATATCAATAGTTCCGAAGCTGGTTATTATATTTTAAACTTTTTGTTCTTTCGTTTAAAAACGACTGACCGGCCAGGAATAAGAGGAATTTTTTCTAAATCATATGCTCCTTAAGGGCTTTATAATATACTAAAAAAAGCCCGAAGGGCTTCTTTAAAAAAGATGGTTTAGAAAAATGAGGGGCATTGAGCCCCTATAAACACTTTGTATTCGGGCTATTCAATGCCCCTCATCCTAACAAGAATTTCTCCAAAAGTCAAGATTTTATCTTTAAACGACCTTAATGGTTGTTTTTTTATAATTTCTGG
>Ga0210057_1003633_pt1 | contig 21171 bp, 14 predicted proteins | sample CryGeyCG2114_010_2_FD_183968 | JGI IMG/M metagenome (GOLD analysis project Ga0210057, IMG submission 183968) | Groundwater microbial communities from aquifer - Crystal Geyser CG10_big_fil_rev_8/21/14_0.10 (SPAdes) (version 2) | ecosystem: Environmental > Aquatic > Deep subsurface > Groundwater ...
CAATGGAAGAAGTAGTAGAACAAATGGCTAAACAAAATTTTAAAGATAAAAAAATACATTTACCTAACACGACAAACGAACTTAATCCTCTAATATATTCTTATATTTATTTTGAAAGAAGCTAAACGGTAACTTAACAAACTACACATTGCTAAACTATACACATTGCTAAACCACGCCTTCTTTTTCAATTATTTTTTCAATTAATTTACCATAATGATAATATGTGCGTGGCATCAGCGTATAACCCTGTAGTTTTTTATTGAATAAAAATAAACTTATATCTTTAAATTCGGGATCGTATTTATAGTAATACTTTTCATTAGTATCAGGTAATGTAATTTCTTTTACTGATATCTTTTTTTCTCCATATGGAATGCAATTAGACGGGAGTATCATGTCTTTAGTTAGTAAAGGATGAAATAGCTGCTGATCTGTCGGTGAGCATAGTTTGCATTTAATTTGTTTTTTTACTTCTTCAGGTAGCGTTTTATGATGTAGTGCACAGTCAATAGATGTTTCGGATAGAACGTGTAAAAAATCATTAATTATTTTCATATTATCTATTGACTTTGTGTATAGATCGACATCGGTAGTTTGTTCTATTGCATTTAACTGAACTACTGTTTCATCGTTAATAGTTTGTTTATTTATCTGTTTAGTTATCTCTGTTGGATAATCACTAAGATAAATATAAACCTGCACGTTGCGTTCATCACTTGGTAAGTCTTCGTGACTATTAAAACGAATTGCTCTTGTTTCAACTTGGTTTATTCTCGCGTAGTTCCAAAACGGTTCCATGATATGAACATGACGTATACGTTTTAAATCTATACCTTCTGCTACAGCACTACTCAGTAATAATATATTTATTTTTGAACCCGTTTTGTTCTCAGCGCTATTAAACTGTTTAATAATGTTTACTCGTTCTTCAGGCAAAATAGAACCAGATAATACAGCATATGTTTTTCTGTTTGGGATTTTGATATCAAAACCACTGCTTTCATCTCGAGTATTAGAGAAATCATACCAACCGTTAGCTTCTAACACCTTAGCAAATATAGCAAGCCCCTCACCGGATACAAATTGACTATACACCATACCTAACTGATTATGATGTTTATTAATATTGCTTATTATTTTACCCATCTTTGGAGAATATTTTTGTGTATTTTGCAAATCATCTAATTTGATTTTATTAATAAATTTTAATCGAGATTTTTGACCTCTTACCGGACCTAATGCATATTCTGGTATATCATAATTACTGATCTGACGCGACTTAACACGATATGTACTACTGCCTCCGGACGAAGCAGAAAATCTGGCGTTTTTTCCTTTGAATCCTTTTTTCTGTTTATCTTCTTCCAATTCTGAGTTTCTTGCTATAGAATACGCTGCAAATTGTTCTATACTCATAGGAACTTTTTCTACAATAGTTGGTAATTTTTTTGGAAATCCTTGTCTCTCTACATGTGATGGAAAATATAGATCGCCGTAATACGATGTTAATCCATATATACGATTACTAAATTTCTCTCTATTCTTTACTTTTTTATTTTCCCGATCAATAAAGTAATCTTCAAATTCTTCATACGATTCAGAAAATAAAACAGTTGTATTAGATTTTTCCTCTCGCTTAAAGGATCCACCAACTATACCACCAATTATATCGCTGTCATTAGTATCATCAACAACATCAGTCGTATCAATAGTCGTATCATTAGTATCATCAACAACATCAGTCGTATCATCAACACTAACAGAATTCCGATTAATCCGTTTTGTTTTACTTACTTTTCCATAGAAATCGATTGGTATTTCACCACGTAACATGTTAAAACATGGGACTAGTTCGAATGGATCGTTAATGATAGGTGTGCCTGTTAGAAATATTAGCTTTAGGTTTTTTGCTCGCATGATTAAATCATAAAGCTGAACACCGTTTTTTGAACTGTTTGTTATTGCGTTAAATAAATTATGGGATTCATCGACTATCAGTAAGGAGTTATCAAGGGAATTATTTTTAATAATGTCGTCCATAAAGTCCCCTAATCTTTTTTCGAAATCTGCTTCGCTTTTAGACTTATCCACATTGCTCATTTGCTTATACATATTGCTCGCGTTCAGAGATACGAACTTATATTTTTTATTTATAATCTCATCGTTAACTTTAGTAAAGTCTTTTATATTTTTCTTGAAATTTCCTTCAAGTGATTTGGGCAACAAGACAATTATTTTTCGCCTAGTTTCATGAGTTCTTATATAATCAGCAATAGCAACAGCTAATCGAGTTTTACCAGTGCCCATAGTATGCACAAATAGCAGTCCTCTTATATGTTGATTTCGGGTAAAAAATTCTTTTGGTACAAACTGATGAAAATGCAACATGGCTTTTATTTCATCTGTATATTCTAGCATTTCTAATTGATTCTTTACAGCAAGAGGATAATTAGTGTTATTAAAATAAGGTAAGTTAAGCGATTGGTCAATATATGATTTACCTCCTACATAGTGTTTTTGATCAGTGTTGTATTTTGGAAAGATATTTAATGCTGTACTTGTTTCCATTATCTGTAATGCTGTTTAATATGTGATAACTGTAACGATAAAAAATAGCTGCTGTTGTATTGTAGGTATGTGCTAATAAAAATTAGCTGCTGTTGTATTGTAGGTATGTGCTAATAAAAATTAGCTGCTGTATATATTAACTATTGTAATAAATTCAGACAAAAAAATTAAAACGCTGAGTACTACTCAGTTAAATTGTCTTAGTAGAGACTGTTTAATTTCTGCCGAATCGACAAGAATTAAACCCTTAGGACCCTTACTGTCTCTGTAAGGTCTTCGATAGTGGGTCCATGTGTGGTTTTCGTTAAGAACGTGAACGTACAGTGAAGTTTGATTGGTCTGCCAAACCCAGTGACCAAACTTGTTAACCAAGTCAAAAGGTATGAACCAATGCAATGGTACCTCGTAAACTTCGCCGCTAGTATCGTGGAGTTCCTTAGCACCCCACAGAAAGCTGTCGTCTTCCTCTCGAAAGTCTTTCAGCTCATCTCGGAAGAACAACCACAGAGCGGATGTCTTATACTTCTCAACCTTGGCGCCTTCTTCCTGATGAACAGGCTGCTTCTTAGAAATCTTCTTTTTGGGCTCGACCCAATCGCCTTCCCCAACGACATAACTCCATTGCTTCTTTGAAGGACTCGCCTTAACCTTAACTTCTGGTGTAACTTCAACCTTAGCCTCAGACTCAACCTTAACTTCTGGTGTAACTTCAACCTTAACCTTAGCTTCTGGTGTAACTTCAACCTTAGCCTCAGACTCAACCTTAACTTCTGGTTTAATAACAGCTTTAACTTCAGGCTCGACTTTAACAACAGGCTCAACCTTAGCTTCAACCTTAACCTCAGACTTAGCCTCAGACTTGGATTCGGATTCGGTATCTGTGATACCAATCGCTTGCTCGATTTCTTGTTGACTTAGAGACTCAATCATGCTGCGGTGATCTTTGTTATTACTGTAGATGAAGTTAAAGATATCATCTCCGTAGATGCTTTCTTGCTTAGAACTTTCTTTATCAACGTTTCTTTGTTCTTCTAGCATAGAAACACACGTCTTTGCGATACAAGACACAATCATGTCCTGGAGTTTCGTCTGATCGCAGGCGTTTATTAAAACCGGCAATGAAAAATCATTGACAATATCATAAACAGTGCCATAAACCTTCGCAGGTGCTGCGGTTTGATCAATGTCCTTGGTTTCTTGCTCTACCTTCTTAAAGATAGTGAAGAGAGACATATTGATGCCATCGGTAAGGTTATAAGCCATGGTTAATATTTAAATGTTAGACGCTGCTTAGAACTGAACGAATATAATTACGATGTCTGAATTAATAGCATAAAAAAATTCAATTTTTTAAATATTATATTTTATTAGTTATTTTGTATTATTAGAAATTTACGCATTAGATATAATACTAAACCAGCACTAAACTAATACTAAACCAGCATTAAACTATAACTTCAAATCTAGTAGTTGTTTGTTATGTTGTTTATCATTTGTATCTTCATTGCGTATTTTATCCATATATTCTTTATTAGGTTTTACTACAATTCGATTTGATTTATTTCTATAAGATTTTAATCTTTCAACGATGCTGTTTGTGCGTTCGTATCGCACATAAGCCGATTTAATATCTAAATATATAGTTTTTATATCTTTCATTATAGAATTAAATTTATCGCTTGACAATATACTGTTAGCTGTTTCTGTTGCTTTAGTATCTAATTTGTTTAATACATCGGTATCAAGTTTTTCTGTTAAATCGTCTAGTGTTATATTTTTTGTTCCTTCATGCGTGGAATTAAATAATTCTTGATCTAAATTGATGTTGTTTTTAATTATGTCAGTTAGTTGTAATATAGACTTCTGATATGTATTAAATATCATCATATAATCTTCTGAGTTTTCACGCAATTTACGTCTTAGAATACTCATTGTTTGGTCGAAATCCTTTTTCCTTACATCTATAATACTTTGACCTTTTGGCATGTTATAATATACCTTTTGTAATCGCTTAATTTTTTCAGCTCGCTCTTCCTTGGGAATTTTCTTTAATTCCGATTTGAGAAATTCTACTCCGAAGTCAGTATTTTTTATTTCTTTTTTTACATCTTTTTCTGCAAAGTCTACAAACCAATTAGCAAAGTCTTCTTTGCTTTCTGTAGAATTAGTTATATCTTCAGATGTTACATTAATATTTCCTTTCATAATTTTATATGCTAACTCGTCTTCTTGTTTTATACCCCCACTTATATAACTATCGGCTGTCTTATACATTTTTTGATAAGCTTTACCAAATGTATTATAACTGGAGTAATATTGTTTACAATAATCGTCAACATATTTGCACGCATTTTTATAAACTTTATCATCGGCTATCTTTAGCTCTTCATTAGTATTATCGATCGGTTCAACATGAAACATTTCGTGATACGTAACTAATCTACCAAGTTGTCCGTTAATACTACCTTGCATATAATAATCTAAATCAATAGACATCTTTTCTTCTTCGCATATATGCGGAAATTCCATTTTATCGCCTGCCGTAATATTTGTTTTGCGACCACGATAATCATATTTGTATGGATATTTTTTAACCATAACATACTCGAAACGTTCATTTGAAGGAACTTCAATATTGCGTTCTTTCATTCTTCTGACAAACGTATGAACTTTAACATTTTTCTTAGCTGGTCTAAACACATCTGTTTGAATAAAATCTTTTAGTTCCCAATCACGGCTATATATATCATCTATAGTCTGATGCACTAGTTCTAAAGGAGTATATAAATTATTCGGATCAACACATTTCCACATAATGCTATTAAATATTTTACGTAATAATACCGATACACCTCTTTTCTTAACTTCCAAACCTCTAACAAATAAATCTTTGGGATTAAAATTAACAATGTTCTCATGAGGAATACCAAAATATTTCTTTTTCGCTGTAAATATTACAGGATAAAGAACTTCTTCATATGCCATAGACAAGAAGTAAGTTCCGTTATTTTCAAAGAACTTAACATTGATTATTTTATTAATCTCTTTGATTTGCTTAAAAGTTTCTTCAACTAATCTTGTCCAATACTCTAATTTCGATATCTTGCCTGTATAATATAATTTATCATGTTCTGCAAAACATTTTTCCGGAATCGAAATATATATTGAATCAGTGTTATGAACAATTAAATTACCGATACCTGCACCAAAATGATGATTTTCTGTTTCTATATCATATACATATTGTGTTGTATTTGGTAACTCAATTATTTTTTTTACAACGTTTATATTAGCTATATCGTTACTGACCAATCTAATATAAATATTGTTTTCATTTGTTTGATTTAAATCGATGTGGTATTTTTGATTAGCTATTTCACATGTTTTAATAAACTCGAATGCTTGTATTTGCGAATAAAACTTGTATGAAACATTAAATTTGAAATCATTTAAGTTAAATTTATTACGAATTAAATTTTTAAGATTATTATCAATAGGTTGATTTTTTGCTAATAATTCTACACCAATTAAATTATTATTTGGTGAAATCTCTTTACCTTTAGAATCAAGTAATGAATGATCTTCGGTAACATCAATAGATGATGTGTGTGTTAGCACGCGATACATCTTTTTATTAGTTTTATGTCTTATGACATGTTTTAATTTAGTCCAGCCGTTATCCGACCAGACTTCACAATCGATGAATGCAATTTCTTTATTGGTTTGAGTTGGTTGAAATTTGCTGTCGTCGACTAAATCGCGAATTTCGCAATAATGCATTTCGTCATTGAGTTTAATTAATATAGGAGTATTTTCAGCAACACTGTCCCCATAGTAAGTAATACACTGCAGTTGTTCAGCCCAGTGTTTAGCTCTCTTTATATTTTCTTGACCCTTAGATGTGATACCGCCGGCTACTTCCACTAGGAAGAAAGGAGATACTTGATTACCTGCTTCACCGTAGAAAGTATTCATAAAAACTTTAATAGCTTTCTGTTTTGAATCTAAACATACGATATCAAAACATATGTTTTCATATTCTTCTGCATGGTCTTTAAGGTATTGCTCGCCTTCAGCTTCCATTTTTTCTTTTTTATGATTTAGATCCTTCATTTTGTTTTTGACTACTTTTCGTTTTGCAAATAGTTTATTTAAAATATAAGGATAGACTCCAAACCTGAAATCGGGATTTAGTCGGCGTTTCTTTGCTGGTAGTTGTTTAACGTCATCATTAGTAGCTTTACCACTTTTGTTGTTATTGTTAGTAGTGCTATCTTCGTCGTCCAGGTATGGTTCAAATTGATTGTTGTGATGAACAAACCAAGCAGTAATAATTTCTGTTCCGTAAGGAAACTTGACCTTAGTTAGTTTTATACCTTTTTTCGATAGTCTGCGTGCATATGCTCTATCCCGAACACAATATTCGGGAGAAAGGTTATATGCGCGGACTAAAGAAGGATATAGTGAACTAAAATCTAAACCTGTAATAGGTCTACCTATGTTTTCAGCAAAGAAGTCTTTACTTTTTTTATCTAGTGGACCAAATTCTTTTTCTACTTCTTCAAGTGATTCGCTGTTAAGAACGGGTCCGTGTTTTTCTATTATCAAATGAAATTTATTAATTTCTTCTTCTGAAGTATTAATCCATTCTTGACATAGTTTTTCTTTTTTGTTTTTTGTTTCTTCGGCAAGTTTAATACGTTCTTCTATTGTTAACTTGCTAGTTTTTAACCCTTTTTTAGGCGGAACTACGTAAGCACCAGGATATTTTTTATCAGATTTGTTACCAGATGTAATATTGGTAAAATTGATATTAAATATTTTCTGCTGTCCTTCTGCAATTGTTAAATTTCTAACTTTCATACCATCTGCACGATATATAGAATCAAACATCGAACAATACGACATATTGCTTAGTTCACGACCATTCATAAATACATTACGTATTTTTAATAAATCGTGACATCTCAGCGCATCAACAACACAATACTTGTTGACTTCCGCATGTTCTTTTAAAATATTTTCATAATGCTTATCGAAGTCGTCTTTAGATTTATATTCTTTACTAGACTTAGCTTTATCACTAGACTTATCTTCTTTACTAGACATATCTTTTTTATTAGACTTATCACTAGATTTATAAGTAAAGTTTGTTTCTTTTCCGTTTGCTTTCCAGATAACATTAGGAGAATCACGCATTGCGCGTAGATCTCGATAAATACGAAACATTCGTTTGTAAGGCATGTCTTCTTTGCTTCCTAGTTTATTTTTTTCTAGAAACCATTTAAGACTTGATTTTTCTGCTGTTGGATATAATCTACGAAAACACGTTCGCACGTCTACTGGAATATATCCGGGCATCATTAAAGTATATCCCTCTGCACTTATATCGGCAGCAATTTTAACATTTTCTTTTTTATAGCTAAATTTTAATACAGAGTCGTCGGTATATCCATTATAATAGATAGTACTATCGAGCTTTCTAGCTAGTCTAGCTAAAGAACCAGGGTAGTATTTAGCTCTTGTTATAAGCCAGTTCCAATCATAATCACTATCATTAAAACCACAAATAAATTCTGGTGACATCTTTTCAAAAATATCACCAAACGCTTTAAACATATTTTCTTCTTTTCCACAAATTACAGTTAAATGATTAGGATCAGCTTTCGCTGGTAAATCACATAAAGCTATTTTTAGAAACGGATTTTGTTCGTTTACCCATTGAAAAGTTATGCCTATACATGGCATAGAAGCATCTAAATTTTCTGGTTTGGGGATGTCGCCGCTTTGATCATATGTTTCAATATCCCAACACATGCTTAGAGTTTTATCTTTAAGCATATTAGGTGTTATTTTAGCCTCTGGAACTGGTTTGTAATCAGATATATCAGTTCTAAATGTTAAACCCTTAATAGAATCTACTTGCTCTACTTTGTATTTAGCAATTTTGCTCCAAGAACTAAATGTTGCCAAATAATCTCTACATACTACTCTAGGATAATTACTCATATCATCGTGTGTTGTTTCGTAATTGTTTTTCCGAACTAGTTTAATAGCAGCAGCACGTGATTTAATCTTATCATAATAAAAGCGCAAAAACTTGTTTCTTTCCTCTTGAAAATATCTAAATGGTTTGCCCTTAACAATTATAGTAGATGTTGGTTTTGTAACAGAATCATTATTAAGTAAAGAACGAACTTCGTATATATATTCAGATTCAGTATAGTATGTTGCCGAAGCACCATATCCTACTTTAATATGTCCATCATTATCAGCAGAAGGAATTCTTACTTCAAAATATGGTTTTATATTATCTAAAATAAAAGTGGCACGTTTACCACTTTGCAAAACACCCATTAAAACTATTTTATATTTATACTTTTCATATTGTATATCTTGCAAAAGCGTTTCATGTATGTAAGTTGGTAAAAACATAATTTCTTCATTATTTTTAATTTTATTATCAATTATAGAATGTGTTTTTTTATCAATAAACGCGTCTCTACAAGGTAGAAATTCATTAAGTTGGTTATAAGAGATAACTTGATTATGATATTCAACAGAATTCATCTTCGTGTTATTTTTTTGTTAACTATTGCTGACTACTGTATATGGCAGATAACAATAATTAACAATAAGGATTTTCAGTTCTATATACAGATATATATTATTTCACTTTTTATTTAGCTAAAAAAAATTGAAAAAAACGGGGCTATATTAACTACAGCCATTGTTCAGCATAGTATACAGTTACAGACCGAAAAAATCAATTGGTTAATCGCGGGAAAGTTCAGCCTTTTTCAATTCGATATGTCGACTCAGTTGTATAGTTGGGCTAATTGCGATAGCACAGACATCGCAAATATCGCAGTGATACGAAATAATTTATCATGCAGGTTGATGAATATGAAGGCTGATGATCCAAATCGGAATGCTATAGAGCGAGAAAGAAATGCTGCTTATGCATTGAGCGACGAAATCCGGGCTAATCCTTGCATAAAGGTCAGAGAATTTGTCAACGAATATCTGCAAAAGAACGTGAAGCCAGCTGTCGAGATTAAGTCTGATGCTAAGTCTGATGCTAAGTCTGATGCTAAGCCTGATGTTGAAGATGGAGCAATCCAAGCTGCTATTATGGCATCTCTTCTTTCAGCTGAGGATGAGGCTAAAGCTAAAAATGAAGCTAAGTCTAAGAGGTCGGTTGCTGAGATAGATAACGAGATATCATGGTTATACGCTAAATACCAAAATCTGCAAACAGACCATGATATAATAGCAATTACAGAACAGATATCTCTTCTTACAGCTGAGAGAGACGAGGTTATGCGCTCTTCACCTGAGAACAAAGCTGAGAATAAAGCCGTAAAAGATTCTATACGTGCTGCAGCATATGAAAACGTTGTTCGTATGGTAACAGAAGAATCTCTTCGTACAGATGATGCTGAGATAAAGAATGTTATGCATGCATCGTTGGCTGAAAACAACCCAACAACTCCCAAAGCTAAGAACAACCCGACAACTCCCAAAGCTGAGAACAAAGCTGAGAACAAAGCTGAGAGCCGTCAACCAACTCCCAAAGCTGAGAACAAAGCTGAGAACGAAGTTGATGACATAACAGAGGAACTGTTACGTCTTATCGAAGATGTTGGCGAACCACAGCAACCACTGACGAAAGAACAGATAAAAAACGCTGACATAGATTTGTTACATCTTATCGAAGATGACAAATCACCGATGAGCGACGATGATTTAACTAGGGTTTTACCGAACCATGTGTGTGGGAAGCTAGTCGAACATATGAGTAACGAATCGGATGACAAAACAGATCATTCTTACACGTGGATTTGCGATAACGAAGGGTTTGTTGACAAAAACAAAAGCTTTCTTATAGCCTTGTTTCATATGAATCAAGCGTTATTTGCAAGCATGACAAACCACTCTATCAAATCGATAGAAGATCTTCTCAGCTTTGCAAAAAAACAACCCGATTGTTACCCTGGCGTTGATGAACCATATACCATCGAACATATTCATGCTTTGGCATCAGCTTTGAAGGTAGAAATTTCGATTTATCAAATCGATAAAGCAAATGGGATACCAGCGGGATCAATGCTATATCTAAACGATAGCGATGATATAGAAGGAGGAGAAATGATCGTTATGTATCTTGCGTCCAAGAACTACTATCCAAATGGCACCGACATAGATAGAGTGTTATCATACGGTCGAGAATGATACATTTAGGTTTTTAGAGTACTAATTTATTGTATTTTTTAAGTATTGTATTTTGGTTTATTGTATTTTTTTAGTATTATAGTTGACTAGCATTTTAAGTATTATAGTTGACTAGTATTTTAAGTATTTTGGTTGACTAGTATTTTGGTTTATTGTGTTTTAGTATTATAGTCGACTAGTATTTTAAGTATTTTGGTTGATTAGTATTTTAAGTATTATAGTTGACTAGCATTTTAAGTATTTTGGTTTATTGTATTTTTTTAAGTATTTTGGTTTATATTTTTTAGTTAAATTATAATTTTTTTACCAGTATACAAGATGGACCTGATTAATCAAAAAACACAAATAAATAGTATGTATGAAAGACAAAACGATTTATTAATACATATTGCGGGATTGTCTGATTATGTATTAAAAGAACAAGCGATTGAACAGTATGCAATATTACAACATACCATTAAGGAAAAAGAACAAAAATATTTGGACAGTTTTATTCGAGAATTAGCTATTAGTCATGTAGAAGAATACATGTCTCTATTTAACTTTACAGATGATATACTAAAAGCTTTATCTTATACTAATAAAATAGATTATGATAATTTAATACTAGATATAAACAAAAAAAGAATGAGAATACCAACTCAACAACACTTAATAAGTTTAAATAGTAACAGGAGAAATCTAGCATTACTAACGCAATATTTAAACTGCACTATTGATATTTTAGATTTAGAGGGGTATGAAATAGATTCGATAGGCGTTGGCAAAACACAGTATTACTTATATATTAATCAGTTTGATAGATTTACTAATATAGATATATCGATGTTGTCAAATACAGCAAGATCTATTATGTATGCTGTACCAAAATGGGCTTTATATTATGGTTAATAAGAAAATTCAGTTTTATACTACACTACACTCCTATAATACACTCTTATACTACACTACACTCCTACACTACACTCTTATACTACACTCCTACACTACACTCTTATACTACACTATATTACACTACACTCCTACACTATACTATACTACATCCCAAACCAATCTTTTTTTGTCCATTTGTCGAGAGTTTCGTGTATTTTACTCATGTCGTATGTGCCGTGTACAAAGGTGTCCAGCGATGAACGATCGGGGTCATCGTATCTAAATCCATCGTTGTTTCTATCAAAATGTCTTGTATGCATGGATGTTTGCCATATTGGAATTTTATTATGATAGCGGAATACTTTATTCATACGCTGAACTTCTTGTTCACGCCAGTAATCTAACGTCGGTATATCCTCCGCTGTAAGTTCGTAAAACCGTTTTTGTTTTCGGTCGTCTACAGGTCCAACTTCCGCCCATTCTCTTGTTGGAACGAAATTATTCCAGCGTAGTGATTTGTAACAATATCTGATGAATTCGTTATTAATAGTTTTTAACAATTCAACCCAATTATGCTGACCCGTTGCCTGATAATCAACGTCCTCAAATTCGTTTAAATTGTATCTTGATTTAAACGCGTTTGCTAATTTTGGAATCAGTTGTAAAAACTTATCTAACTTAGCTCGACCCCCGTTCTGTCTATGTATTTTATGCAAAGAAACAGCCTGCATATCTAAGTTAGACGGATCCATAAACACATCACCTAGATCAATATCAGTAAATTGCACCTTACATGGAACATTTCTTACAGCCTTAACGCTACCAAGCGGTTTGTAATTTTCCGGATTTGTAATTAAATCGTTGTATGGTATCATTAGAAATATATTATAATAAAAATAACAATTAAACTTAAAAATAACTAACTGGCAGGTCGACAAATTTACACCAGCTAATTTTTACACCATCTAATTTATACACCAGCGATTTTTACTAGCTAATTTTTACACCAGCGATTTTTACTAGCTAATTTATACACCAGCTAATTTTTACACCAGCGATTTACACCAGCTAATTTTTACACCAGCGATTTATACTAGCTGATTTTTACACCAGTATACATCCCATATCTACGCTTAACTCATCACATATACTGTCGTCAGTTATTAGATTTATAACTAAATGTTCTGTAGAAATGACTTTTTGAGATGACGTATTGCGTAGTTGCATATCGCATGTTAGTGTTTTATCGACAACTACAACATTTACGCATTTAAAGAATGTATTTGCGGTTAGTTTATTTTGGTTTAACATCTGGTATTTTTTTACTACTATATTACTTAATCGATCAGTAGACCATCGGTAAATTAGAATAGCCCATATATACCATACAACAACAATAAATAAACCTATTATTAAACCATATTTAACAGAGTTGGTAATTTTCTTATATAGCACTATATAATTATTTTCCACTTGATCCATATTATATTATAATGTATATACATTGAATAATATTAATCATGAATAATACCAATCCTATATATTTATATGTGGGTTCTGCCATTTTTATTATATTAATTGTTATACTCATAGCACAGAGCTATAAACGCAGATACTGTAAAACTAAAAAATCGTTAGATAAATATGTAGCAATAGATACACGGAAAGGGTTAATTAATGTTCCAGTTAGCAAAGCAATAGCGGAATTATCATCAGTTCGTGATAAACTACGTGATAATTCGGCAGGTGTAATTAATACAAATAGCAACTTAAACACACAAGTTACAGACGTTAAATCGCTTGATAAGGAAGTCCCGAGTTGTAAAGAGTTGTCGTTTTTAATTGATGAATCTATGCGGGAACTTAAAGCATTTATTGATAAAAATCCATATAATGCTAAAGCACTATGTACTTTAGATACGAGGAGTAATGTTCTGCAACAGCAAATGGAAGATTCGATTAATCCGCATGCTATTACATGGGAAGAGACATATAGAACTCTATTAGAATGGGAAGATTTTGAACGTGATATGACTATGCAAGATAAGTTTAAATATTTGCTTGATAATTTAGATATGCTGATATCGATGTTACGTTCTGATGTATGCAATTATGGTAGAATTGACTTAGCTAAACTATATGATATATTAAACAAAACTAATGAGAGTATATGTGCTACTGGTATTGCAAATGTGCCAGTTGGTAATTTGCAAAAAATAACAGAAGTGGATGACGTGCGCAATGCGTTATCTACAGATAAACGCTTAATAGAACCTATGGCTGTCAGTAAAGCCAGAGAAATATCCTACGCGAAGGGACAGAATTCGTCATATGCAAACGAAAGTGTCGAGAATCCCCGACGTGGTAAACCATCACATGAAGCGTTTGGTAGTATAAATGAAGTTCCTTACGCTATGTATAGTTACAACACTAGTGATGGAGTAAATAGAGTTAACGCTAATAACTATAGTCGCGGTAGTGTCGCAAATCGGGTAGCTAGTAATTATGGTTATGGAACAAGCGACGGTTTATCAAACGACAATTATGAAATTGCAGAAGACGCTAATAACTATAGCGAACTAATTGGTCAAGCTACGGTACTTAATCGTGCTATAGGATATCACAGCAAAAAATCAGGATCAACACTGCTTGATGCCAGCTTAGAAGGTCTTGTTGAACGTGATATACTAGGTTACACACCACCCGGTCATCTAGTGCGTAAATTATATGACCCAGCTGACCATTACACAGTAAATGTTAATTCATGTTTAGGTAAAACGATACCCGATGATGAATTATGGACTCAATGCACTAGTTACGATATGAAATTGCGTAATGCATTAGATGGTGATGCAAGTGGTATGATATGTGGATTATAAATTACTTATATATCGATTGTAATACCAATTTCTTTTTTTATCATTATCTTGAGCGTTAATATTTTTTTCAAGGTTTGAGTGTTAATATACTCTACTAAAGTTATGATGTTGTGTTTAACCAATCATTGCGTTTTTCAATCATAAAAAAGATTAGAAAGTCAATTGATAATTATTACTTACTCTTGCATCAAATTATTAATTTTTTTACAAAGAGCTGATTTAAATTTATCTTCAAATTGAGATTTGTTGTAATAACCAAACGAATGATTACCAAATAATAGGGTAAGGATTTGTGTATTGATCTGATTGGGATAATCTGTAATAAAATCCATAACTATTTCTTTATCAATAGAAACTTTAATTAACATAGACCAATTGATTTGTGTTAATGGACTTTTACCCACGTGATGATTATTATGTATTTTTTCTAAACCTACGTGTAATTCCTTTTCCAGATGTTCTCGTAATAAAGGAATCATTTCAGCATAATTAGTATTTAAACTTAATGCGTATAAGTTAATTTTCTGTGGATATCGTTTTAATATATTAATAGCATTAGGGTTTTTATTAATTGCGATCCAATCAAATGAATCAATATCATTTTCTAGCTGTTCATGTAGCCCCTTAATATCGTTAATATTTAACATACTCGAAACCGTTTTCCAATTTGTGAGTTCTGTAAACTTATTAAAAATAAGACTCTTATCGTAGGACAAGTTCCATATATCTATACAGTTTATGTATTGACTAATTTTATGCAAACGAAGTTTGTCTCTGACTTTAGTTGTAGTTTTAGTATCTATATCAGTTGTAGTCTGAGTTTTAGTCTGAGTTTTAGCATCTATATCGGTTGTAGTCTGAGATTTAGTATCAGTTTTAGTATCTATCTTAGTTTTAGTATCAGTTTTAGTCTGAGTTGTAGTCTGAGTTGTAGTCTGAGTTGTAGTTTGTTCGTCAATTTTATTAATTGCCTCATCTGTAAAAACTGTTGTGTGATATCGAAATATAACCATATTATTTTTTCTATCATACTGTTTTTCTTTAATCCATTTTCCACGATTAAACCATTTTTCTAATTCGATATTGTTATCTATACCATATCTAATCATTGCCGGACCATTTAGCCTATGGACGGTGTCTTTGATATACCATGTTTCGGAATGTATTCTATCACCGCTATACACTGTTAAAGCCGGTCCATCTAGTCTATGATACATATCATCTAAATACCATGCTTCATACAGAAGATTACCATTATTAGAATAGATTTTTTTACATTCGGGCTTGGTGTTATCTGACGTATTATTAACAACAGGTTTGAGAATTTTTTCATTCGATGTAAATTTACCTTTGAGCTCTTTAATTAGATTGTTATATAATACCTCACGGGTTTTAACTAGTTTCATTGTTTGTGTATTGTCTTCTATATTAACAGATTTTTCATCGGTATTGTTTTCTATATTAACAGATTTTTCATCAGTATATTTATTAGCTGTTTGTGTATTGCTTTCTATATTAACAGATTTTTCATCAGTATATTTATTAGCTGTTTGTGTAATAAATGATTCTTCTCTATCTAATAATACAAAGTCATCCATGACAATTGCTAGTTGTTAGTTAAATAAAAAATAAAATTCAATTTTTTATATTATAGATTTTCAAATTCTTTTTGTTAAATACTATGGACTTTTTGCTAATTTTATTCATTGTTATATAGGTTGCTTGTTAATTTTATTAACAGTTGTATACCTGTATTTAGTTTATTAAGTTTTGCAACTTATTATATTGCTCTAGATGGTTAGTTATTATATAATTACGAATATTATCAAAACTCTCAGCGTTATTATTTTCATAGAATACATCCCAATCTATGTCAGATGCAAAACAATTTAATAATACTATTTTTTCTTTATCAGAAATAGATTTTCTAGTTAGAATTACATTTAATATCATTAAATCAGGGCAGTTTAGGGCAGTATCTAGATAATTTGTTTTTTTATCATCTGTATAATTAATAGATACCATATATATTGTTGATGGTGCTCTACTACTCCAAAGCGGTTCTAGTATACTGCCATCAACAATATAACTCTTAAGTTCTTCGACCGTGTGCGGTGTTGTATCGGTGTCGTTTTCAAATAATTGAGAATATTCGTAATATTCTAATCGCATCCAGTGATTATATAACTTACCATTGTGTTCATTAATAAATAAACGTATATTATTCTGGTTAAACCATTCTTCTGTTTTATCAACATTTAATAAATCGTTTAGTATATAACTAAGAGCTTCATCTCGAGTATTATATAGATCTTTATATAATAGACAATTACTCCAGTCAATATTAATAACTATATATTTGGTATCGGTTTTGTTGTCAGCAGTGTTGTTGTCCATTTTTACTTACTTATACACTTTGTCTATTTAGCTACTTGGTTAGTTACTTGGTTATTTAGCTACTTGGTTAGTTACTTGGTTATTTAGCTACTTAGTTACTTGGTTATTTAGCTACTTGGTTAGTTACTTGGTTATTTAGCTACTTAGTTACTTGGTTATTTAGCTACTTAGCTACTTGGTTATTTAGCTACTTGGTTATTTAGCTACTTAGTTACTTGGTTAGTTACTTATCTATTTAGTTATTCAATTTTTATCTATTTAGCTACTTGGTTAGTTGTCTACTTAGTACTTGTCTACTTAGTTATTCAATTTTTATCTATTTAGTTACTAGCTGTATATTAAAAAAAATAGTCGTTGGGTTTTGTTATAAATCTAAAGTACTAATAGTCTCTAGAATGACTACGCTACTAGATTGTTTATATAATACATACCTACTTGAACAGTAAATAAACCTTTCAGAAACTGTTAAAATTATTATAAAGGGTCGGAATTATCCAGAGATACCAGATCCGGTGTAGATAGTTTCCTTTTTTCAAGTTACGTTCCTTTGTCTCTGGTCTCTCTATCATCTTCTATCTACACCAGAATCTGGCAAAAGGACGGACATTATTGGAGAAATTTCTGAAAGGGATTTTCAACTCCTTATGTCATTAATATAAAGATAAATATTTAAAATAAAATTATTTATAAAATAAAAAATATAATTAAAAATGTTAATTAATGATTTAAGAAAACCGAGAATAGCTGGAATAGCGTTATTTGATCTGATACTTGCGATAGTAGGGACTGCATTAATATTTGAATATTTCGGTTATACTAAAACACAAGGTGCACTATTTGCTATACCTATTGGTATAGTCACTCATTATATATTAGGTATAGACACAACACTTAATTATTATTTAGGTATAAGCGACAAACCAACGGCTTAGCTAGTAGCTACACTATTAGCTGTAACTGTTTCATCAGTAGTAGTTTCGTTATTAGTAACAACATTATTAGCTATATCACAACTCGTATCAGTATCAACATTATCTATTGTTTTTTCATAATGGTAGAATAACAGATATGTATTATGAGTCGGTCCTGGAGTGCCATCAGATACACTGCTATCGTTTAGTAATTTCCAACCATCAGCGCGTAAACCTATAGCCCAGTAATGACCACCTTGCATATTTCCTGAATGTTCGCTTTGTGCAACTAGTTTGTAGATTAGTTTTTTTTCTTTCGATGCGGATACAAATTCTAGGTAAGCCGGAAACGGTGTCAACTTTTTTTCATAATATTTTTTAATTACGATTGGTAATATTTCGGGAATCATTGTTAGTGTAACAGATTTAAATTTATGATTTTTTTCAGAACACTCGGGGCAAATGAAGTTTTCATCGACAGAGCCATTCTGCTTTCGTAAAAACTCATTCAATGGTAAAGATTTATTATAGTTTTTATCAACATATTTAAATCGTTCGTGTTGTTCGGTTTTAAGATCGGGCGGAACTTCAAATGTTAAATTTTCTTCTACTTTATCAACTACAAATTTTTTACATGAATCACAGGTTATCTGCGTTTTATACCGATGCTTAAATAATCTTTTTACTTCCGGTAAGTAATCCATCAGATTTAAAAATAACATTAATCCTTCATGAGCATCTTGTTGACCCATATCAAACGAAACATTATCTTTTCGAGATCGCGCAATACTCATTATTGACCGCCAAATAGGAATGCATTTATTCTCTATAGATTGACCTGACATCGCGCTATTATATAAATCTAAAAGATTAGTAGCAAGTTCATTAGTAGCAATATGTTCTAAATGTTTATTTTCTTCTAACACTTGGAAAATTGACGGACATGAAAGTAAACACTGTAAGATAGAATTAAAATAACACGTAGCTCCAAGATTACGAAACCCCTGTCCTATAGGAAGTCTCTTCTCGTCATAAGCGATTAAATCCATAGTTGTATTTAAGCCTAGTGTTAATTGTAATATATATTAGTATGTTATTTACTTTTAATATTATATATTATTATTTCAATTTTGAAATATATATTTAGAATAAACTACTATACAACAGCAGTTAGCAAGGCTAACGCGTGAGACTCTTCTACTATACAACAATGTCTATATCAACATGTTTAAAAATACTTATGGATAACAAAGTTGCGTTATTTATTTTATCAATATTGCGAGATATAAGGTATGTTTTTAAAGTTGCGTTTTTAACAATTACCAATCAAGCGAGTTTAAGAAAACCGATAATATTAAATGAAGGTGCTAAAAAAACACCAATAATTTTAGTACATGGAAGCGGTGGAACACAGTTAGAATGGATAGAATCTATACCATATATAGAAAAACATTTACCTGATCATCCAATATACGCATTTTCACTCGATTATATGTTTGATGTTCAAACAGAACAACAGACTAGCGCGTTACGTATACATTCAATAGAACAATACGCAGAACGGCTATCTAGATGTATTAACTGGGTGCTAAACCGAACTTACTACAACGAACAAGAGAGAAAACAAATATGTTTAATAGGTCATTCTATGGGTGGATTAATTGCTAGCTATTATGCTAAAAATCTGGCTGGCAATCTAAACAATAACATGGTTGTAAATAGTAGTCTAAACAATAATCTAAACAGTAATCTAAACAATAGTATAACTGTAAACGTGTTTTCTATATCATCACCATATGGAGGAGCACCGTTGTTAAATTATAAAATATTCAAAAAAATATTAAACACCACCCGTCATAAACAAATGACACCCAAATCAGAATTTTTAACTAATCTAACTTCAGATATTAAAGAACAATGTAGAACGGATTCAATGAATCTTTTTGCTAACTCAGTTAGCTGTAGAACAATAACGTTTGGTTCAGAGCAGGACATTCACGTTCCCGACAGTTATGCCAAATCGCCTAACACAAATTATACACATATAACATGTAATGGATATGGACATTTTAGTATCGTCTCAGCAGAAAAAATATGGAAAGCTGTATCTAATTCGTTAACGTAAGACTTTCAGTCTATACTACAGCAGTTAACAGAGTTAACGCGTAAGACTTTCAGTCTATACTACAGCTAATATAATTAGCAAGTGAACGTATCTACTATACTAATACTATAACCTGTGATACTTGTATTGATAAACCAACACATCTTTTTTTTGTTATTTTGCTTATAAAATCATACGGTCTAACACGTAGCTTAAAAACTACTTTTTTATTAAAACAGTCAGCAGGCATAAGTATACGTCCTGCTTTGTTTTTACATACTAGCATTCTACCAAGATTTTTAAATTTAAATTCTGTATTATCAAATGGTGTATGATATTCTACCGGTTGTTCTTCTAGAAATTCTATATGTTGTTTTTTCAAATCTAACAAACATCTATAAAAATAATCATTTGATGAATCAACAGTGTTCTGATATTTAGCTCGTGTTTCACTAAGCATATATGCGTATACAGTACACAACCCAGATCTGTCGGACAATATCATTTTAGGTTCGTTACTGTATTTATTGTTGTGGTTATTATCCGACTGCATAGCTTGTTCTCTTTTTTTAACTGGTTGCTTTTTAACTATAGTTTTGATTGGAATTTTTGACTTTATATTTAGTAGTTTATCCATAGTTATATAATTTAAAAAAAAATAATACTTATTATAATTTATAAATTTATTTTGCTATTATTAGTTTTATCTATCAGTTTATTTACCAAGTTTACTATCTATCAATTTATTATTTATTACCAGTTTATTATTTATTACCAGTTTATTATTTATTACCAGTTTATAGTTTAAAATAAGTCATATTTTTTTCCATTAAAATCATCGCTAGTATATGCGTCATTGGATTCGTATTCAGTGACTGTAGGATTTGTAATCTTGAGACCGCGAATAACAGGAGTGTCGAGAAAGTTGAGATGGTCTGTCATAAGAACACGCATAATGCGTTGTAGCTGTACAAACCATGTAATATTACGTACAAGTTTCGTATTGAATCGAACAAATCCTAACTCTGCACAGTATCTAACATTGCCAGGCGTCATATTATTGTTTGCTGCTGTTTGATCGGCATATCGCCATTTTTTTGTTACATCATCCCAAAATTTAAGACCTGGTGTGTGCGGGAGTGTTTGATCGGGGTATTCGTTTAATCCATTCATTCTTTTAACTTCGTAACCGGGAGGACCT
>Ga0210057_1003634_pt1 | contig 21165 bp, 22 predicted proteins | sample CryGeyCG2114_010_2_FD_183968 | JGI IMG/M metagenome (GOLD analysis project Ga0210057, IMG submission 183968) | Groundwater microbial communities from aquifer - Crystal Geyser CG10_big_fil_rev_8/21/14_0.10 (SPAdes) (version 2) | ecosystem: Environmental > Aquatic > Deep subsurface > Groundwater ...
TAAATAACGGGGTGCATCAAAACACATATGAGCCCCGTTAGAAATTTATTTACTAAATCATTTTAAATGTTCTAACGGGGAAATAATCAGAGCAGTTATTATGTCAAATAAAAAACCTATTTCTAACGGGGTGAGCCAGAAATTTCTAACGGGGCAAGCAGTAATTTTAGCAGCCGGCGAAGGCACACGATTAAGACCCCTAACCTTAACCAAGCCCAAGCCACTTTTACCAATAGCCAATACATACACTCTCAAACATAATTTGGAGCAACTTCCTGCTAAAGTGAGAGAAGTAATTTTAATTGTTGGTTATAAGAAAGAGATAATTAGAAAAGAAATAGGTGAAAGTTTTAAAGGGATGAAGATAAGATATGTTGCTCAAGAAAGGCAGCGGGGGACAGGCGATGCAGCGAAAAAAGCAGCCCCCTTTTTGGAGAATCGATTTTTACTCTTATATGGCGATGATCTTTATGACAAAGAGGATATTAAAAGATGTATCTTTAAGAATCCATCGGTCTCCTTAAAAAGAGTAGAGAATCCTTCTAATTTTGGAGTGGTAGTTGTTAGAGGGAAAAAAGTTATAAAATTAGCGGAGAAACCAAAAAAGCCTTTATCAAACTTAGTAAATAGCGGACTTTATTTTCTTGATAAATCAATTTTCAATTTCAAAATTAAAAAATCCAAAAGAGGAGAATATGAATTTACTGACTATTTAAAACAATTAATTGAAGAAAATAAATTGTATTTCAGCTTAGCAAAAAATTGGCTACCTATTTCTCAAATTTGGAATTTATTTGATGCTAATGAACTTTTATTGAGCAAAATATCAAGGAAAATTTCTGGCAAAATTGAAAAAAATGTAACTTTGAAAGGAAAAGTAATAGTAGAAAAAGGAACGGAAATAAAAAGCGGTAGCTATGTTGAGGGACCGGTATATATAGGTGAAAACTGCCAGATTGGTCCTAATTCCTTTATTCGACCATCGACCTCTATTCAAGACAATTGTAAGATAGGCCAAGCAGTGGAGATTAAAAATTCAATTATTGGAAAAGGCACAAAAATTCCTCACCTCTCTTACGTTGGCGATTCGATAATAGGAGAAAATTGTAATTTAGCCGCCGGAACTACTGTTGCTAACTTAAGACATGATAATAATAGTATCAAGACCGTAGTCAAAGGAGTTAAAGTGGATACCGGTAGGAGAAAATTTGGCACGGTTATTGGAAATAATGTCAAAACTGGAATTGGAACTTTAATCTATCCTGGTCGCAAAATCTGGCCTGGCAAAACTACCTTACCAGGAGAGATAATCAAAAAAGACATCGTTTAAATTTATAACGAGAACTGTTCTCGTTACATTAAAGGTCATGATTATTAATTAAGATTTAAAAACTTTAAAATATGCCAAAAATTTGGAGAAAAGCAATAGAAAATGAATTAGACGAAAAGGATGTTGAACTTCTAAATATTTTAGCCGAAGAAAGAAAATTCACTGAAGGTGAAATAAAAGATTTTGCCAAAAAGCTTACAATATCTCCCTTAGAAGTAAACAAAAGAATTGAAGCCTTAAAGAAAAAGAAAATTTTATTAGAAGATAAGGTATCTGTTATTGATCCGATGAAAATTTGGGATGGTTATTATATTGTTTTAGTTAAGGCAAGTATTGTACCACCGATTATTAGTAAAGAGATTAAGTTTCCTACCGGCTGGCGGATTGAAAATTATCTTGAAAGATTAAAAAGAAGAGAAAAAGAGATGGGCATCGAGATTTTAAGACAAGCTTATTGTATGCAAGGCACAGAGTGGGATATTTTATTAATTGTAAGCGCACTATCTCAATCAGATTATGTAGAATTTATGGATGAACTTGCAAAAGAAGGGTGGATAGCTAAGGGTTGGAGTATGGCCCCAGTAGAACTCGGTGATAACTGGATTTTTGACCCGATTGCTGTACCACCATTAAAAATATTTAAAGAAAGGGTACAGAAAATAAAAATTAAAAAATAATTATGCCAACAAAGGAAGAAATTATTTGGAAGCACAAAAAAGCTGCCGAGCTTTATCGTAAAGAAGTTTCTTTAAAAGCTTCGGGAGTGACAGATGAAAAATATGTAAAAGATTACATTGCTTCAAAAAAGAATGTAAACGTTGTGTCATTAGGAATAGGTGGGGGAAGAGAGTTAAGCTGGTTAGATAAATTGAAAAATATAAAAGAAGTGATTGGAATTGATTATTCTCAGGATTTTTTAGAGATTTGCAGAAAAGTAGCTAAAAAATGCAAGGTGAAAGTTAGTTGCGTTAAAGATAATCTATTTTCTTTAAAGAAGTTTAAAAGATTAATTAAAAAAGAAAAACTACCTTTAATTTATATCTGCCTCTTAAACACTCTTGGAAACTTTACCTGGCGAGAAAGAGAAAAAGTTTTTAAAAATGTAAGAGATTTAATGAAGAAGGGAGATAAATTAGTTTTATGCTTATATAAAAGGCCAGAAAGAATAAAAACTAAAATAAAATTACCTCCTCAAATTAAAATAAAAGGGAATTCCGGAAGAAGAGTCAAATTAGGGACATTGATTGAGTATGGTTGTTTAGATTTTTTTTGGTTACCGATTTTAGAAAAATATCATCAACTTCCACGATTCTGGTATAATGAAAAAACTGATGACGTGACAATTTATGTTGGGAAAGAGAAGGTTCTAATTTCCCATCGTTTTTCAAAGGAGGAAATAAAAAAACTTGCTCAAAACGCAAAATTTAAAATTGAAAAACTAATTGAGGGAAAATTTATGTGGGTGGTAATATTAAAAATATGATTAGAAAACAAGATTTCAGAAAAATAAATGACTATTTGTGGGAAATCCCGAAAACTTTCCGAAAAGACATGAGAGTTCCGGCTCGGATTTATGTTTCGGAGAGAATGTTAGAAGATGTATTTCGCGACAGGTCTCTTGAACAGTTGGTGAACTTAACAGTCCTTCCTGGGATTCAAAGGTATGGCTTGGCAATGCCCGATATCCACGAAGGTTATGCTTCACCAATTGGAGGAGTCGCAGCAATAAGGATGTCCGATGGAGTAATTTCACCTGGTGTCTGCGGTTATGATATAAATTGCGGAATGAGATTGTTAAAATCCGATTATACCGAAAAAGATTTAAGACCTTATTTAGAGAATCTGGCAACAGAAATTCAGCGAGAAGTTCCTTCGGGCCTGGGGAGAGGGAGACAAATAAAATTAAGTATCACTGAGATTGATAGAATTTTAGAAGGAGGAGCAAGAAAAATAGTAGAGCAAGGTTACGGACAAAAGGAAGACCTGGAAAATTGTGAAGCTCAGGGCAGATTAGAATGGGCCGAGGCTTCTTCCGTTTCTCCTCATGCTAAAAATAGGGGGAGAGACCAAGTAGGAACTCTTGGTTCGGGAAATCATTTCTTGGAAATTCAAAGAGTTGCTGAGATTTTCGACAAAGAAGCTTCCGAAGTTTTTGGACTATTTCCAAATCAGATTGTCATAATGATTCATACAGGTTCAAGAGGCCTTGGTCACCAGATTGCTACAGATTATTTAAGGTTAATGATTCCGGCTATGCAAAGATATAAAATAAAAGTTCCTGACCGAGAGTTCGCTTGCGTGCCCTTTAATTCTCCTGAAGGACAAAAATATTTTGCCGCTATGGCTTGTGGTGCTAACTATGCCTGGGCAAACCGCCAAATGATTGCTCACTATATCCGGAAAGCCTGGAAAAAAGTTTTAGGAGAAAAAGCTCGGCCTTTAATTCCACTTTATGATGTCGCCCATAATATTATTAAAAAAGAAAAATACAAAATAACAATGAGCAACAAAAGACAAACAACCGAGACAGACGTAATTGTTCATCGGAAAGGAGCTACACGCGCCTTTCCGCCCGGCAGTTCTGAAATTCCAGAAAAATATCGTCCAGTTGGTCAACCTGTTTTAATTCCAGGCTCTATGGGAACAGCCTCTTATATTTTAGGAGGAACAAAAGAAGGAGAGGAAGCTTTTTTTAGTACCTGTCATGGCGCCGGTAGGAGAATGTCTCGTCATGCCGCCATGAGAAGCATTTCCGGTCAAGAAGTAATAAGAAGATTAGAAACAAAAGGAATTATTATTAAGTGTTGGTCATTAAGGGGTATTGCAGAAGAAGCTCCGCTGGCCTATAAAGACGTGGAGCAAGTGGTTAATGTTGTCCATCAGGCTGAACTTTCAAAAAAGGTTGCAAAACTCACTCCTTTAGCAGTAATAAAAGGAGAATAGAGCAACTTACAATTTACAACTAATAACTTATAACTTAAACTAAATTATATGATTTTTGGTCTTGGAAGAGGTAAAATAGATATTCATTTAGAAAAATTTAATTTTTCTCTGGGGGAAACAATAAAAGGGAAAGTTTCTTTTGAACTAAAAAAACCTATCCAAGCTAAGCAACTAAGGATTACTCTTGCGGGGCTGAAGACTACTACATATCCCGATACAACTCCAGACAATATATCTCACTCAGAGACCGAAAAGAATTTCATTTATAAATTTGATATGCCATTGGATGGAGAGAAAGAATATTTAAAAGGAGAGTATCCCTTCGAAATTAAAATTCCAGCAGATATTCTTCAGAGTACTTCCTTGCCAAAGGAGGCATCAGGAGGGGCGCTTGGCACAGTATTAAAAGCGGCCCAAATTCTTTCTACTATGAGAGGGACAACCAGTAGAATTGAATGGTATATTGAAGCGTCACTCAGTATTCCAGGAACCTTTGATATAAAAAAGAAAATTAATATTAATATCGGATAGTTTAAAAGGTCGATTAATTTTTTAAGAATTTAAATATTATGTTATCAATTGGTTATATTATTTTAATAATTATTGTATTTTTAGTCTTGTGGATAATTGCCACTTTTAACTTTCTTGTTACCCTACGTAATCGAACTAAAGAAGCCTGGTCAGATATCGACGTTCAATTGAAAAGAAGATACGACTTAATTCCTAATTTGGTGGAGACAGTTAAGGGATATGCTACTCATGAGAGAGAACTATTTGTGAAAGTAACTGAAGCCAGAAGTAGAGCCATGGGTGCTACGACTTTGAAGGAAAAAGGAGAGGCAGAAAATGTGCTTTCCGGAACTCTTAAAACGTTATTTGCTGTCGCTGAAAATTATCCCGACCTTAAAGCCTCAACAAATTTTCTTGAACTTCAAAGAGAGCTTCGCGACACTGAAGACAAAGTTCAGGCAGCCAGGCGTTTTTATAATGGCAATGTTCGAGATTTTAATATTAAAATCGAGACCTTTCCAGCCAGTATTATTGCCTCTTCGTTTGGATTTAAAAAGATGGATTTCTTTGAAATAGGAACTGCTGAAGAAAGAGAGCCAGTGAAAGTTAAATTTTAGTATTATTTCTCAATTGTCTATGCCAAAAAGGCTAACTATTTTTTTAATAGTGGGAATTTTGTTTTTTGGTTTGACACCTATTTCAGCCCAAAATCCCGGTGGGGTTTTTTATTCCGAAAGAATAGAAGATTTTGAAGTTAGTATTACTATAAATAAAGATAGTTCTATATTAGTTCAGGAAAGTATCCTTTATGATTTTGGTGAGAATTTCAAGCATGGAATTTATCGAAATATTCCCCTCAAAGAGATGAAAATAGAAGTATTAAAAGTTACGGACGAACTCAATAATTCCTACCCCTTCAAAATAGAGAAAGAGAATAATTACTTAAAAATAAAAATAGGGGATCCTGACAAAGTGATTAGCGGAGAACATACCTATAATATTTTCTATAGCGTCTGGGGAGCAATAGGATACTTTAAAGAGCATGATGAACTTTATTGGAATGTCACTGGCAATGAGTGGGAACTCCCCATAGAAAATTCAATAGCAAAAATTACTCTACCAAAAACTCCTTCTATGGGCGATCTTAAATTCGATTGTTTTACTGGCCAGTTTTATTCTCGAGAAAAGGATTGCACTTCTGGACTAACTGAAAAGGGAGAGATTTATTTTCAAAGTACAAAATCTTTTTATCCTCGAGAAGGATTGACCATAGTTTTAGGCTGGCCCAAAGGTATTATTACCGGACCGAGTTTTCTTCAGAAAATTTTATGGTGGACTAAAGATTTCTGGCCAATATTTATTCCAATTTTTGTTTTCGTCTTTCTCTTAAGAGAATGGTGGCAAAAAGGAAAAGACCCGAGAGTGAAAAAGACAATTATTGCTCAATATGAACCTCCTGATAATTTAAGACCGGCTGAAGTACATTTAATAATAAAACAGGCCATCCAACCAAAAGATATTTCAGCCACGCTAATTGATTTAGCGGTAAGAGGCTATCTTAAAATTAAAGAAGTCAAAAAAGGTATTTTTAAGAGAAAAGATTATGAACTGATAAAATTAAGGGATTTCAGAAATTTTAGCGAGGATCTGCGCGGATTTGAAAGAGAACTCCTTAAAAGTATTTTTGGTCTGGAAGAAAAAATAAGGGTTTCCGATTTGAAAAACAAATTTTACACCCTTTTACCATTTATTATCAAAAAAGTATATTCAGGGATTTCTCATTTTAAATACTTTGTTTCTGATCCCCAAAAAATAACCAAAAAATGGTTAGCCATAGGAACAACAATAATATTTTTTAGCGTCTTGCCTTTTATGTTCATTTCCTCGCTAGGTTTCATTTTCTTTGTATCGCTTTTGAGCTCTGGGATTTTATTTTTAATTTTTTCTCCCTTCATGCCAAAAAGAACAAAAAAAGGTACGGAAGCTTACTGGCATTCCCTTGGATTTAAAGAGTATATAAATACTGCTGAAAAATATCGTGTCCAGTTTCAAGAGAAAGAGAATATATTTGAGAAATACTTGTCTTATGCTATCATTTTTGGTCTGGCGGAAAAATGGGCAAAGGCATTTGAAGGAATTTATACTACGCCACCCTCTTGGTATGAAGGAGATTTTGGTCCTCGTTTTGCGGCTTATACCTTTGTTAGCTCCCTTAACCGTTCCTTGTCTCACGTGAATAGTGCTTTTGTTTCGCGGCCTGGTGGAGGCGGAAGCGGCTTTGGAGGAGGTGGTTTTTCTGGCGGTGGTGGTGGTGGAGGAGGAGGGGGAAGTTGGTAAAAAATTAAATTAATATGGCAACCCTATATACTCAAGCTGATTCCAATACCAGAAAAACTTTTACCTTAATTACGATTTTTTTAATCTTCCTTATAGGGATAGGTTGGCTTTTTAGCTATCTTTTGGATAATAACTTAATTTTGGTAGTTGCAGTAATTTTTAGTGTTATCACCAGCTTTTCCAGCTATTGGTATTCCGACAAAATTGTTCTTTTAATGACAAGAGCCCAACCCACTGAGAAGAAAGATAATCCAGAGCTTTATAGACTTGTTGAGAATTTGTCTATTACCGCTGGCCTACCTTTACCAAAGATTTATATTTTAAACGAAGAGCAACCCAATGCCTTTGCTACCGGAAGAGATAAAAATCATGCGGTCATCGTCCTAACAAGAGGACTTCTTGAAAAATTAGAAAGAGTAGAACTTGAAGGAGTGATTGCTCATGAACTTTCTCACATTGGTAATAAAGATATGTTCCTCGATACTGCCTTGGTAATTTTGGTAGGAATTGTAGCCCTACTTTCGGATTGGTTTTTAAGAATCAGTTTTTTGGGTAAAAGAAGGAGGGATTCTAGAGAAGGAGGTGGTATCGATGCGATACTGATGCTTTTTGGAATCCTGGCGGCAATTTTAGCACCCCTTGTCGCTACCTTAATACGTCTGGCCATTTCTCGAAAAAGAGAATTTTTAGCCGATGCTACTGGTGCTCTTTTAACGCGCTATCCTGAAGGACTGGCTCAAGCCCTAGAAAAGATTGCTTCAGACCCCAATCCTTTAAGAGTAGCTAATACTTCCACAGCTCATCTTTATATAGAGAATCCTTTCAAGGGGAGACAAGCTCAAAATTGGTTTTTGAAACTATTTATGACGCACCCTCCTGTAGAAGAAAGGATTAAGGCTTTAAGAGAGATGAGCGTATAAAAATAAAAATTCCCCAAAAGTTACTTCAATAAGGAGCCTTTTGGGCTAGGCAAAATGCCCAGCAATAAATTAAAATTTAAATTTTTAAAAAGCCAATTTTGGACGTATTTTTATGGAAGGAGAAAGACGTCTGCCAAAATCTTTACGCAAATATATTCGAGAAGAAAAAGCCCGGATTCGCCGGGAGGTTCTAGATTTAAAAGAGCAAGAGAAACTAATACAAAAGCTTGTTGAAAAATTTCATAAAAATATTGACAAAAACTTAAAAACAAGATAAAATCAAAATATTTCGAAAAACCGCGACCTCTGGCAGGTTTTTTAATTAATTAACAAATTAAAGAAAATATGAGATATCCTAATATTAATAAAATGAGAGAGGTGATAAAGAAAGATCGAGGATTTGATGTAGTGGTTATCGTTTCTTCAAATGGTAATTCAAGATACTGGAATTGGCGACTCTCGGCTACAAGAAATGAAGTTTTATCCCCCAAAACAAAGATAATTTGTACTGAGGAAAATTGGGAAGGAGGAGCCGGACAACTCCTGGGGACTCTCTATGCTTTTCAAGAAGCTAACAAAATAATGAACCTTAAAAAGCTTCTCAAAAATGGGGGAACGGTAGCTTTTTATCATACCGCTGGTTATGGGAAACGAATGGCGCCTCTTTGTGGTACCGAAGGTAATAACAAACCCGCTGTCAAACTTCCAAAACCTATAAAAATCGAAGGGGGCAATACTCTTTTAGCAATGTTGGAAGCAGTTCTTCTTTCTACCCAAAGATATGCCAAGAGTCGTGAAGGAAGAGTGTGCGTTTTCTGGGGAGACCAGGTTATTATACCTTCAAGGTTGATGAAGAGGGAAACAAGATTACCAGCGGAGATTTTTGGTATAAAACAAAAATTTATTCCTTCTCCAAAGGAATGGCGCAAAAATTGGCAAAATTATGGTATCTTGATTCCCAAAAAAGACAAGGGTGTTCTCCAACGAGAAAAACTTACTTGGAAAGAAGTTAAAAAACTCCAAGAGAGAGGATATATCACTCCAGATTCCAAGGGGAGAATAGAGCTAATCAAAAGTATGGGATGTTTTTCTATTGATTTCCCTCTTTTGGTTGCACTTTTAAAAGAATTTTCTAAAGAGCTTGAACTAAAGAAAAGAAAACTAGATACCGACGAACACCTCTGGATGCCCTTAACTTCTACCAAGAGAGAATATATTGAGAAAGGAGGAAGTATTATTTATTGGAAGAGAATCAAAAGATTCAAAACCCGATATCTTAAAAGAGAGAGGAAAATAATGATTGTAGGAGTGAAAAATTTAGGCGATAAAACATTATGGTGGGACTACGGAAACCTCGCTAATTATTATAAGAATATTATGATTTTATTGGAAAAATCAGACCAGGGTAGAGCCGGAAGAGAATTTTATGAGCTTGAGAAGTATTTTACCAAAAAAGCGAAAAAGAATTCTCTGAAAATAAAAAACTCAATCTTAATCAATTCAGAGATTGGAAAAGGGGATATCAAAAATTCCATTATTATAAATGCTAAAGTTAAAAGAATAAAAACAAATAAAGCCATTATTGTAAACACTAATACTAAGTATATTAATTCAAAAAGTGTTTTAATATATAATTTAAATGAAGAAAAAGGAGTAAGAGCCTTACCAAACGAAGTTATCACTGACATTATCGCAAGCGAAGGGACAAAAATAAGAATGAGAACTAGCCTTTTGCGAGACAGCAAGAAAGATTGGAAAATTCGATTGCCCCAGAACCCCTTCTCTTATAGCGAAATTGAAAGGTGCTTAGCAAGGTTGGCCAATGGTGCTTTTAGATTCAAATTATAAACATTAATAGAATATGAAGATTCAAGATGTCTACAATTTAGCAATAAAAATGGGCATTAAGAGCGATTTTCGAGGAGAAGCGAATGTCAGAAAAAATTTAAGACGACGTAAAGAAAAATTTGATAAGCTTTCACCTAAAGAAAAAGAGGAGCTTGATAAAGAAACTCTAAAAAATCCTTATTCTGACACTCGGATTTTAAATATCTCAAAGGACAAAGAAATAAGAAAAGTTTTGGTTGGGATTGACGTCGATCCATCTGAAATTTTATTGGCAAAAGAAATTGGCGGAATTGATTTGATTATTTCCCATCATCCTTTAGGGAAGGCCTTAGCAAGTCTAGCTGGAGTGATGGAACTTCAATGCGACGTTCTGAATTTATATGGCGTACCAATAAATATTGCCGAGGGCTTAATGAAAGAACGAATTTCTGAGGTTGCCAGAGGCATCAATAAATTAAACCACCAACGGACTGTGGATGCCGCGAAAATACTGGGATTTAACTTAATGTGCTGTCACACAGCCTGCGATAATTTATCCGCCAAATTCTTGAAAGAGAAGATTGAGAAGGAGAATCCCGAAAGAATTGGAGCTCTTATAGATTCTTTAAAAGAAATTCCAGAATATAAGGAAGCTACTAAATTTGGAGCAGGTCCTAAAATTTTTGTCGGAGACAGAGAGAATCGCTGTGGTAAAATTGCCTTAACCGAGATTACCGGTGGTACCGAGGGTTCGCCAAAGATTTACGAAAAAATGGCCCAAGTTGGAATCGGCACAGTGGTAGGGATGCATCAAAGCGAGGACCGCCGCAAAGAGGCTGAGGCCGCTAATTTGAACGTAGTTATTCCTGGGCATATTTCTTCTGATTCTTTGGGAGTGAACCTCTTTTTAGACGAACTTGAGAAAAGAGGAATTAAAATTATTCCTTGCTCGGGATTGATTAGGGTCTCGCGGAATAAAAATAAAAAGAAGAAAAAATAGGGAAAAATTAAGAATTTCGCATTCTGATACTTCAGATTGTTCTGAAGTATTTTTATTTCAGAAATTATTGACCCCGTTAGATGTTTCGCTATCTAACGGGGTTGACAGGGGGTAAGAAATATTTTATTGTTAAGACGGAGGTGAGAAAATGGGATTCCTTAAAAAATTCTGGAGAAAAAAAGAACCGCCGAAAGTTCCAGAGAAAGCAAAAACAGAAAAAACGCCATTGGAGATTCTTTGTACTGAAAGTCCGGCAGTATATGAAGCATTAGAACGTACTATGCTTCTGGATCCGAGGAAGCTTAATCTTTCTTTAGAACAGGCCATAGCCAATGCTAAAGAGGTAGAGAAAAGTGGAGATACCAAAAAGGCATTTTCGGCTTGGAATCGTGCTGGACAACTGTCAATCTTCGAAGGAGATGTGCGAAAAGTCAAAATGTGTTTTGCAAAATGTGTCGAGTTAGACCCAACATTCAAACCCAAGATTATCGAGCCGGGAATAACTGAGAAGGCTGTTAAGGTAGCACAGGAGTATTACAGAAAACATCTTAGCGCTGAAGAAAAGAAAGAAGCACCAAAATTAACTAAATAACGAGAGAAGATACTTTTCTCTCGTTTTCTTTTTAGTAAAATAGGTTGAAAAAAAAGAAAAAAAGTTATAAAAATAGAGTTATTATTATTTGCTATTAAAAACCAACAAAATTATGGGAAAATCATTTTTTACTAATATCAAAATGATAAAAACCATTAAGGTAAAAAATCAAAAACTTTTATGAGAAGACAAATAATATTGTTACTCACTATATTTTTACTACTGGTTCCTTTCCTGTCCCTTGCCCAGAATAAAAATCTAGAAATTAATTTTGCCACCGCAAAACCTGTCCATACTGTGTTCGTGAAAAGATATTTTTAGATGAAATAGAAAAAAATATCCAGGAGTAATAATTAATCGTTATCTTATTGGCTTTTAAATTAGCAGAAGATTAATCTTGGGTAAGAAAAAACGAAGCTTATTATATGATAGAAAAAGAAAAAGAGATGGTAAAGTTGAAAGAGGATTTTTTGAATTTTTACAAGGAAGACTCTTTGTACCAAGAAGGAATGCATCCGGTTTTTGGAGAAGGTTCTTTAAATACAAAAATAATATTAATAGGAGAAGCTCCGGGATACCACGAATCTTTAACTGGTCATCCCTTTTGTGGGGCAGCAGGTAAAGTTTTGGATGAACTTTTAGAATCTATCGGCATCAAAAGAAAAGAGATTTATATTACCAATCTTATAAAGCTAAGACCTCCTAATAATCGTGAACCTCAAAGAGAGGAAATTAAAAATTACGGACCCTACCTTGAAAAGCAAATAGAGATTGTCAAACCGAAAGTAATTTGTACTTTAGGAAATTACTCTACTCGATACATTTTTGAAAAATACGGATTAAAAGATAAACTTTTGGGGATTTCTAAAATTCATGGGAAAATTTTCTCTACTTCAACTCTTTTTGGTTCTGTAAAGATTATGCCCTTATATCATCCAGCCGTTGTCACTTATAATCCTAATATGAAAGAAATTTTAAAAGAAGATTTCAAAATTTTAAAAAAATTTAAATGAATTTTTTATGAAAGAAGCAATGTTTTATAAAAAATTAAAAAATAAAAAAGTGAAATGCCATCTTTGTGCTCGAGAATGCGAGGTTTTAGAAGGGAAAACTGGATTTTGCCGGGTGAGGAAAAATATTAATGGCAAGCTCTATTCCTTAAGTTATGAAAAAGTAATTTCCGCTGTTCCTAATCCCATTGAGAAAAAACCTCTTTATCATTTTGCTCCAGGTTCTCAATCTTTCTCTGTTGCTAGTACAGGTTGCAACTGGCGATGTAAATATTGTTGCAATTGGAACATCAGCCAGGGAGAAATCCAAGGCGAAAAAATAAGTCCTGAGGAGCTTGTCAAAATGGCAAAAGAGGCAAGGTGTGAGGGATTAAGTTTTACTTTTACCGAGCCAACAATTTTTTACGAATTATCCTACGAAACAGCAAAATTAGCTCAAAAAGCTGGTCTTTATAATACCTGGGTGAGCAATGGCTATACCAATCCTGAGCCAATTAAGAAAATTTCACCATATATAGATGCTGTTACCGTTGATTTTAAAGGTTCGGGAAATGCTGAATTTTTAAAGAATTTTGCTTTTGTCCCAACTTCCGAACCAATTTACCGAGCTCTTTTGGAATGGAGAAAACAAAACGTTCATATCGAGATAACCGACCTTTTAGTGCCCAAAGTAGGGGATTCAATGAGAGAACTTAAACAATTAGTTAGGTGGGTAAAAGATAATTTAGGAGAAGAAACACCAATTCACTTTTTAAGATTTTTTCCAACTCACTTAGTACTTGATTTGCCAGAAACTCCAATTGAAACTTTAAATAAAGCCTATAATATAGCTAAAAAATTAGGAATGAAATATGTTTATACTGGCAATGTTGAGGATGAAAAAGTTAATACTTTCTGCCCAAAATGCCAAAAGTTATTAATTAAAAGACTTTGGATGCAAACAATAGAATATAAAATTAAAGAGGGAAAATGTCCTTTTTGCAACCAAAAAATAAATATTAAGGGAGAAAAGTGGATTCCCAAAAGCTTAAAAGTCGAAGATTAATGTAACCTCCAAAATTTATAGAGTAATTTTGGAGTAATAATATTGTGGTCTCCGAATTTGTTTTAACAAATTTGGAGCAATAGTTATGCCAAGCTACGAAAATAGAGAAAAATTATCCCAGGAGACATTAGAATGGGAACGGACCTCCCAATCTTTAAGAGAAGAATTGGAGGCTGTTGATTGGTATCAAGAGAGGATTGACCTCACCAAAGATACAGAATTAAAACATATTTTGGAGCATAATCGAGACGAGGAAAAAGAACACGCCGCAATGTTGATTGAGTGGCTTCGGAAAAACGATTCTATATTTGATAAAAAATTTGAAGAACACGACTAAAAAATAGATGGGATCAATTTTTGGATTTCTCCAAAAATTCCAAGACGAGATTTAAATCATTTTTAAGACCGAATAAAAAAAACTGGCTGATAAGCTAGTTTTTTTGGTATAATAACATTGATAATATGTTTAAATGTTAATATGAGAACAGGAATAGCAACATTTCCTTTGGATTACGGACGATGTCCCCGCTGGCTTTTTGAGAAAATGAGAAGATTGGCTCGAGGGATTACGATTGCTATTGTCGAGGAATTTGGTCCGGAAGAATTTTTAAAAAGACTTTCCGATCCTATTTGGTTTCAGTCTTTAGGATGTGTTTTAGCCTTTGACTGGAATAGCTCGGGCTTAACCACTACTACTCTAGGAGCTCTTAAGTCGGCTCTTTTTAATATTCAAGATGAGATTGGGATATATGTCTGTGGAGGAAAGGGGGCAACTTCAAGAAAAACCCCAGAAGAGATTAAAACCTACGGCATTTCTCGAGGCTTTTCTTTTGCCCCTTACTTGATTTTTGCTTCAAAGATGTCGGCAAAAGTTGACTCCGCTCTTTTACAAGATGGTTTTCAGATTTATCATCATAATCTTCTATTTACCAAATCAGGAAACTGGGCAGTAATTCAGCAAGGAATGAACCCGGCAAATCAGACCGCTCGGCGCTACCATTGGCTAGGAGGAGCAAAGAAAGATTTTATTGAAGAACCCCATTCAGGGATTATCACCCAAGAAAGAGTCAAACCTTTAAATTTAACGGCAAAAGAAAGCAATGATAACCGTCAAATTTCTTTAGAGATGACTCAAGGAAGTTTCAAAGGATTAATTAAGGACGTCACTTCGCTTACTCGCCATTTAACAGATTTATCTCAAATTAGAAAACTAAACTTACCTAGTGACGAAGTAATACCTCAAGAACCTTCAGATTTTCAAGATTTTAAATTTGATACTCCTTACATAAATAAAACTCTTTTTCGACTCACCGAGCAAAAACCTAAAACCTTCGAAGAGCTCGTCTCGCAAAAAGGAGTAGGTCAAAAAACAATCCGAGCTTTATCTTTGGTGGCTGAGATAATTTATGGTGCTAAACCCTCATATGAAGACCCAGCAAGATACTCTTTTGCCCATGGCGGGAAAGATGCGATACCTTTCCCAGTAGACAGAGAAACCTACGATAAAACTATAAGTGTTATAGAAAAAGGAATTAGAAAAAGTTTTGTATCGTTGGGCGAAAAAGAGAAAGCTCTTCAAAGATTAAATACGGCTTTATATTCGTAAATTTGTAATTGATTGGTAATTCGTAGAGTTATGAAGAACTATTCTTCCAAAAGAGCCAAAAAGGGTAAGGTGACTTTCAGGACTCCCCGAGGTTTCGCCGCCGCTAAAAAACGAGAAAGCGACAGAATGAAAACAAGACAACGATAATTTTTTAGCTTCATTTTAACCGTCACTCTCTTTTTAATTAACAAACTAAAATAATTTTCACTATGTTTAATATTAACCAGCCAAGCATCCGAAATCTTCTTTTGTTTGAGCTTTTTTGGTTTATTATGGCTCAGTTGGCGGGAATATTTGTGGCTCATAACGTTATCGTCAGCTTTATTAAAAGTGGCGAAAAAATAAGGCAAGTTTCTCCTTCCGAATTCTCTCTTCCTAGTTTTTTAATCTCTTTTTTAGGAGTCATTATTTTTATTCTCTTAATCTCAAAATTTTCCAAAGGAAAAAATATTATTTTTAAAGCATTTTTTGCTCTAATTGCCTTTTTAGGAGGAGAGGTATTCCTCGAATCTTTTTTGCCAACGATAATTGCTCTACCTATAATTTTGATTTTAATATTTTTTTGGTTTAAAACCTCTTCTATTTGGATACATAATTTATTACTGGTCCTAGGGACTGCTGGCATTGGCGGGTTCGTTGGCTCTTCACTCTCTTCTCAGGTCGTCGTTATATTATTTTTTATTTTAGCGATATACGATTTAATCGCCGTATATCAAACAAGGCATATGATAAAAATAGCAAAGAGCATGGCCGAATCCCAAGCGGTCTTGGGAATAATTATTCCTAAAAAAATCTCCGATTTTAATAAAAAATTAAAGGACGTAAATATAGGTGATGAAAAAAGGGACTTTCTGGTCCTAGGCTCGGGTGATATTATTTTTCCTTTAATCCTTACTGCTTCTTTTTTACCACAAGGGATAGCTAAGAGCGGGACAATTTTAATTTTCTCTCTTTCAGGCCTTTTATTTGGATTTTGGTTGTTTTTTAAATTAGGTCAAAAACCAATGCCCGCCTTACCACCGCTCGCAATATTTTGTATCATTGGCTATTTTATTGCGAATCTTATCTAAGACAGTGCCTAAATGGCACTGCTTGACCATTAAAATTCAAGATAGTAAAATAATTTGTATATTCGTAATTAATTAATAAATTCGTAGAGAGTATGAACAATTTTCTTTTTTCTTCAGAATCTGTTACCGAAGGTCATCCGGACAAAATCTGCGACCAGGTCGCTGACGCTTTATTGGACGCTATTTTAAAGGATGACAAATATGGAAGAGTAGCTTGTGAAGTAGCTACAGGAATGAGTTATGTGATTGTTGGGGGCGAGATTACTACCACTACTTGGGTTGATGTTAATAATTTGGTTAGAGAAGTAGTTCGCGAGATTGGTTATGATAAATCCGAATACGGCTACGATTATCATACCATTACTGTTTTAAATGCTATCCATCCCCAATCTCCCGATATTGCTAGGGGAATTCGCAAGACCGCTTCCAAAAAACAAGGAGCAGGTGACCAGGGAATGATGACAGGTTTTGCTTGTAAAGAAACTCCGGAATTAATGCCCTTACCAATAATGTTAGCTCATAGGTTGGTTCGGCGCTTAGCCGAGACAAGAAAGAAAAAAATTCTACCCTGGCTGCGGCCCGATGGTAAAAGTCAAGTAACAGTTGAATATAAAAACAGTACGCCCAAATCTCTGCATTCTGTAGTTATTGGCGCTCAACACAACCCTGATATTACAATATCAAAACTCCGAGAGTCGATAATTGAGGAGGTTATAAAGCCAATCTGCAAAAAATATCTTACCAAGAGGACTAAATTTTACATTAATAATACTGGCCGTTTTGTTATGGGAGGACCAGTTGCTGATTGCGGTTCGACTGGAAGAAAAACTATTGTCGATACTTATGGAGGTATGGCTCAGATTGGCGGAGGTGCTTTTTCAGGCAAAGACCCGACAAAAGTTGACAGGTCCGCTGCCTATATGGGTCGTTACATTGCCAAAAACATTGTTGCCGCTGGTATTGCTGAAAAATGTGAACTTCAAATTGCCTATGTTATCGCCGGCACTACACCTCTTTCTATTAACCTTAATACATTCGGAACTTTGAATAAAAAGAAATTCCCAAGATTAACCGAGGCAAAATTAACTAAAATTATTCCCAAGGTTTTTGACTTGTCTCCTGGCGGAATAATTCAGCAGCTCGACCTTTTAAGGCCAATTTATCGCTCCACTGCCTGTTATGGGCACTTCGGAAGGGAAGAAAAAAACTTTACCTGGGAGAAAACCAATAAGGTCAAAAAACTCCTTACCTATTTGAGCTAACACTTGCCTGACTCATTAGATAGAAAATTTACCTAAAAGTTTAGAAAAATATTGGCGATTTTTTATTAATGAGATAATTTGAACATTATGAAAATTGACCCTGAGATTTTTAAAGCTTACGATATAAGAGGTACTTATCCTGACAAGATAAATAAAGAGATTGCTCTCCAGATCGGAAGAGCATTTTATGAATTTTTAAGAAAAGATAATAAAAAACCCTTGACTATAGTGGTCAGTAGAGATAACCGTCTTTCATCAAATATTTTAGCCAAAGCACTAAAAACAGGCATTAAAATACAAGGAGGTAGAGTAATAGATATTGGCTTGTCAACTACACCAATGCTCTATTTTGGAGTGATATTTCTTGGTGCTGATGGAGGAATAAATGTCACCGCTTCTCATAATCCGCCCGAATATAATGGATTTAAACCCGTAAGAGAAAAAGCCGTCCCACTCTCGGGGGATACAGGGATTTATAAGATAAGAGAGATGGTTCAAAAAGATAAAATAGTTGCGAGAAAGACAAGAGGCGAAGAGGTGAAAAAGAATATATTAAACGAGTATATTAATTTTAATTTGAAGTTTTTAGACCGATCGAAAATTTTACCTTTCAAAATTGTTGTAGATACAGCCAATGCAGTATGCGGAGTTTTAATTAAAGAATTAGCGAAGAAATTAAAGAGGATTTATCCTGAGCGAGGCCGAAGGATTAAAATTTATCACCTATTCGCAGAACTTGATGGCAGGTTTCCCAACCACAATCCCGATCCTTTAGAAAAAGAAAATTTAAAGTTTTTGCAAAAAGAAGTTTTAAAAAGAAAAGCCGATTTTGGAATAGGTCTTGATGGGGATGGAGACAGAATAATTTTTGTAGACGAGAAAGCAAGAACGATTTCTGGGGACTTAATTACGGCACTGATTGCCAAAAGAATTTTACAGGAGCGACCAGGCGAGAAGATATTATATGATATTAGGTCAAGTAGAGTTGTAAAAGAAATAATTAAAGAAAACAGGGGATTGCCAATACTATCCCGAGTGGGACACTCCTTCATCGCTCAGAAGTTGATAGAAAAAGATGCTTTCTTTGGCGGAGAATTTTCCGGACATTATTATTTGAAAATTAAAGAGGATGCTTTTTCAGAAGTTCCCCTTTTTGCTTTATTTAAAATAATGGAAGAGCTCTCCCGCCAGAGAAAACCCCTCTCAAAGTTAGTCGTGCCTTACCAAAAATATGTTTCTTCTGGCGAGATAAATTTTAAGATTCAAGATAAGAAAGGTGCAATGAAAAAAGTTGAAAACTATTTTCTGAGTAAAGCGAAGAAAACAAGTGTTCTGCGAGCGAAGCGAGCAGGTTCTTATTTTAAGAGAAAGAAAGGATTTAAACTTTCTCACCTTGATGGTGTAAAAATCGAAGCGAAAGAATTTTGGATTTTAGTCCGACCTTCTAATACCGAGCCTCTTTTAAGGTTATCTATCGAGGCCAATAACAAAAAAATCTTAAATCAAAAAATAAAAGAAGTAAAAAGGGTGTTAGGAGTATAAAAAACCTCTCTGTAATCAAACTGGCACTTCAGCCAGCTTTATTGTTGATATTTTTTGAACCTTTTTGACACCTCTTGACATCAAAAGAGCAATGGAATAAAGTATAAAATACAGAAGATAGTTGTTAGAAATTGGAAAATAGTAATAGAAAATGGAAAATAGCAAGAATAAAACAATAAAGAGTTTTCACGATTTGCATATTTATCAGAATCTTTATAGGGCAATGATTTTGGTATTAACAAAGATTATCGTCGAATTACCGAAAGAAGAAAAATATGATTTAGTAAATCAAATGCGTAGAGCCTGTAAGGCCGCACCTGCTCTGATTGCTGAAGGTTTTGCCAAAAGGTATCAAAAGAAAAATTGGCAGAAGTACATTAATGATACTATAGGAGAATGCAACGAGATGATTCATCATCTTTCGGTTTGCATAGATGTTTATTCAAGATATATCGATAAGAAGTTATGCGATAAGGTAATAGAAATCTATGATACTTCTTGTAGACAATTGACTACTCTCGGAAAAAGTTGGCAGGATTTTCATAAAAAATAACTAATTTCTAATTTCCAACTTCTATAACCACTTTCTTCTTTCTATCAACTAATTTCTATGAAGAATATTCAGCCAAATGAAGTTTATACTACCAAAGAAGCTCGGGATTTTTTGAAAATCTCCAAGAGTACTACAAAGCGCTATCTTAAAAGAGGGATAATAAAAGCCAATAAAGTCGGCGGAAGATATAAAATTTTAGGGAAAGAGCTTTTACGATTAGTCTCTCCAAAAGTAGAGAGGAAAGTCGAAAAGTTCTACCGTAGATTAAAAGAGAGAACTAAAAAAACCATTACAAAATGGTAGACGCGGATATATGCGGATTCCAGCAGATTAATACGGATTATTCGCATAAATCAGCCAAAATCAGTATAAATCAGTGTCTAATATGGCAAAATTGCTTTATGAAGATGAATCATACAAAATAAGAGGAGCATGTTTTAAAGTCTATAATGCGTTAAGCGGCGGCATACAAGAGAAAATTGTTGAGCGTGCCCTTTCCAAAGAACTAATAACTCAAGGAATGAATATAGAGAATCAAGTAAGAATAGATGTGATTTATAATAATGAAAAAGTAGGAACTTATATCCCTGATCTCGTGGTTAATAATAAGATTATTCTCGAGATTAAATCAAAACCAATATTAACAAAAGAAGACGAAAAACAATTTTGGGGTTATCTCAAAAACTCAAAGTATAAATTAGGATTTTTAGTAATATTTTCACCACAAGAATTAATTATCAAAAGATTTGTTCATACTAATAAATTACACAGGGATTAATACGGATTTTAACGGATTAATATAGATAATTTATCCGCATAAATCCGCCACAATCAGTATGGATCTGCGTATATTAATCAGAACCAAAAAAGCTAAAGTGGCAATTATAGGGATGGGCTATGTAGGATTGCCTCATGCGATTGAAATTGCCAATTGCGGTTTTTCTGTATCGGGCCTTGATATTAAAAAAGAAAGAGTGGAGAGTTTAAATAAAGGAAAATCATATATAAAAGATATCAAAGATAAAGATTTGCAAGAGATTACCAAAAAGAAAAAATTTAAAGCTTTCAATAATTTTGAGCCTTTAAGAACCGCCGATATAGTCATTATTTGTGTTCCTACGCCACTCGACAAATATAAAATTCCAGACATCTCCTATATTCAAAATTCAGCTGAAGAAGTAAAAAAACATCTTCACAAAAATGAACTTATAATTTTAGAAAGTACCACCTATCCTGGGACAACTGAGGAAGTTCTGCTTCCGATGTTCGAATCGACAGGCCTTAAAGTAGGAGAAGATTTCTATTTGGCTTTTGCTCCAGAGAGGATTGACCCCGGTAATAAAATGCCCCAGCATTTAGTTCCAAAAGTTGTCGGAGGGATTACCAAAAAATGCACAAAACTGACCCAGCTTTTTTACAGTCAATTTTTAAAGTATGTTCATCCTGTTTCTTCTGCCAAAGCCGCTGAAATGACAAAAATCTTAGAGAATACTTACAGGTTAATTAATATCTCAGCAATTAATGAACTTTCTCTTCTGTGCGGCAAAATGGGAATTGATATTTGGGAAGTAATCGAAGCAGCCAAAACCAAGCCTTATGGATTTCAACCTTTTTATCC
>Ga0210057_1003635_pt1 | contig 21164 bp, 17 predicted proteins | sample CryGeyCG2114_010_2_FD_183968 | JGI IMG/M metagenome (GOLD analysis project Ga0210057, IMG submission 183968) | Groundwater microbial communities from aquifer - Crystal Geyser CG10_big_fil_rev_8/21/14_0.10 (SPAdes) (version 2) | ecosystem: Environmental > Aquatic > Deep subsurface > Groundwater ...
ACGAGGTAAAAAAGGCGCAAGATCTTCTTAACGGACGCCCCCGACAGGCTCTTAATTTCCGAAAACCGTATGAGGTATTTAATCAACTAATTAACCAACGCTGTTGCGTTAGAAGTTAGAATCCAAGTAACCGGAGGTATAATGAAATGAAAACGGTTTTGGTTTTGAACGGCAAGTCCGTCTTGAACATTATCCGAGATGTAAAAAAAATACTCAATGTTCAAAACGACGAATTCTTGGTTATCACTGATAACCAAGACGAGATTCAGCCGCCGAATGGATTTGCCTGTCGTGCAATTGGCGAAGTGTCTGCTGGTGATTTGGCGGACGTAGAACACCTGATAGCCAACGGTGGCCGGACGCGCCAGCTTGTCCCATTATTCATCAGGTTGCTTGGAGGTGTCGGGCAAAGGGGATACCACCATGCAGTAAGTGGCGGTCCTAAGCCCAAGGATATCCAAGTTTGGGATATCCAGAACCCAGAAGAGCGTACGACAAAAAATGCGCTTCTGGGAGTTATGACGCCGGCATCGGCAGAATCGCTAACGAACGATGTCTCGGTGGCGTCGTTTGATGGTACAATTCGGGAGCCGCGAACCTCCTAAAAATTCAAAACAAGCAGGAGGTATTGCGTCGGCTTTTTGATAATTTGTGCCGTTGAACAAATTATCTTCTTCTTAGAGTTAATTACGAGTGAGTTAATTCCAAGAAGAAAATATGATCTTTAAAAAGGAGAACTGCCATGGAAAAAATACTCGTTTCTTTTGAACAAGGGGGAAAGGGGTTGATCGCAAAATCAACCTCAGATAACGGTGCATGGATCGTGCCGGGACGCAGCGAAAAACATCAAATAACTCCGGCAATTGGAAAATTTTTAGTGGAAATTACCGGACAGACAAAAAACGAGTGCTTGCGTTTCTGCAAAGTGCTGGCTACCTTGCAGTCGCTGGTAGATGATTTTATCGCCTCCGGCCAGGCAGACTACACTGAAATAACTGGTCAAGGCAGTGTACATATTGCAAAACACATTGCCGAGGGAATAAATTTGTTTATGATTTGCAGCGAAAAAGATGGCGCGATTTTTCACATTAAGTTCTGCGCGGGTCTCAACTGGGCTGACACTATTGGTGGCGATTTAATCTGCCGCTACGACAGCCCCTTACCCGCTCAAGAGCTGCCGGCGCAGAGTCGATTGAATCAAGCAGTAATTACAGCTCGCGCCAAATTTGATGAAACGGAAAAAGCCAAGGAGCGCGCCAGAGCGGAGCGAGCGCAAGTAGCGCGAACTTTTGCCGAACAAGCGGCGCAAAATCCTAACGATAAAATATTTGCACCGTTGCGCGCGCTTATTGAGCGAGCCAAAGAGCTTGAAAAGCAATCGGGCCATGTTATCTGGCCGAAAGATGACGAGCTTGGTGACTTTGCTAAATTTGAAACATCGGGACTGGATAGTATTACACAAACTCTTTCCGGCGATGTCGTCCATGTTTCGTATTCTTGGAGTTCATCAAGCGGCGGCGGAACCTATTTTTACTGCGTTGTCCCGGATGAATATTTGGCAGAACAAAAAGAGCTCTTCTTGCAAGAGCATCCGGAATTTGCCGTTGAAAAAAACAGTGCCGACTTCTGGACTAAAGCCGTACGGAAGTACGGCTCGTATGAAGGTAGTACCGAAGAGCAGATTGGATATGGGTATTGTCAAGATAAACACCATTACAAGCTACGCGTCGGTGACTACTTCTTGTCCCGCACCTTTAACGGCGGCATCGGCGACGAAGGGCCGATATATTTATGAAATAAAAATCAAAACAGCCAGCGGCATTACGCACTGGCTATTTTTTTATACAAATCTTTTATACCGCGATTGATTTCTTGTACAAAATGATTTGCTGTTTTCGGATATTTATAAAATGGTAGCGTAAATAAATTTTTTTGGTAGTCAACAAGCAACGGCGACCAATCCGGCCAAATGGATGGCGACCGCGAACGATGTGCATCAGCTCGTGAATTTCTTTGAGGCGACCAATACGGCGTACGAGGTGGATGCGCGAGCCGTCACAAATAAACACGAATAAAATAACGAATAGCCACTAATTATTAAAAAACAGCCTTATTTTGGTAGGGCTGTTTTTAATTTTATTACTAATTTTAGTCAAAAATTAGTTCATGCGAGGGGGTTTTTCTTTTCATAAAAATTACTACTCAATTTAAAATTACCGTTCAATTATTGTTTAACGCTTCCTCCTCCATCTCCACCCAGTCGTGATATCTCTCTTCAATAATGCCGCGGTGCTTTTTAATTATCTCGTGCCGTTTGGCTAAATCTTCCGGAATTGGCCGTTTGTTTTTACTTAAATAATCATAAATCGCTTCCGCGAGTGCGTCCACCGCGAGCACCGAGCAGTGCAGTTTTATCGGCGGCAGACCGCCTAATTCTTCTACAATGGCGTCTTTGCTGATCGCGAGCGCCTCGGCAATCGTTTTGCCTTTGGCTAGCTCCGTGACCTGCCCGCTGGTCGCTATCGCCGCCACGCAGCCGAAAGTTTCGTATTTAATGTCTTTAATAACTTCTTGTTTCTTTTTATCTTTGCCAATTTTAATGTAAAGCCACATCACGTCGCCGCAGATGATATTTCCGACCTTGCCGATGCCGTCCGGATTTTTTATCTTGCCGTAATTTTTTGGGCTGTTGAAATATTTAATGGTTTTTGGGGAATACATAAAATCAATTACGAATTAAAAATTATCAATTACGAATTTATGCTAATTGATAATTCGTAATTTTTAATTGTTAATTGAGGAAAACGGCGATATCTTCCTCAACTTCTCCACGACCGCCGGTAATACCTCCAAAACTTTATCAATCTCGCTTTCGGTCGTCCAGCGGCCTAACGACAGCCGGAGCGAGCCGTGCGCATCCTGCGGCCGCAAACCGCAGGCAAGGAGTACATGCGAGGGCTGCAGTTTCGGCGAAGAGCAGGCCGAAGCGGTAGAGGCGGCAATGCCTAAATTATCCAGCATCATAATTAAGGCCTCGCCTTCAATGTAACTAAAGCGAAAATTCGCGTTGTTGGGCAGGCGCTTCTTGGGATGCCCGTTAAGATGCGAATCCGAAATTTTTGTCAGCGCTCCTTTGATTAATTTATCGCGCAGTTTTCCCAGCCGCGCGCTTTCTTTTTTCATTTCCGCTAAACAAATTTTTACGCCCTCCGCGAAACCGACGATTGCCGGCACATTAAGCGTTGAAGAGCGCAAGCCCCCTTCGTGCCCGCCGCCGTGCAAAAGCGGCCTGATTCTTACGCCCGAACGCACATAAAGCATAGCTACGCCTTTGGGCCCGCACATTTTGTGCGCGCTCGCGGTTAATAGATCAATATTAAGCCGATTAACGTCAATCGGAATTTTTCCAAAAGTTTGCGCCGCGTCCGTATGAAAATAAACTCCTTTGTCCCGACAAATTTTGCCGATTTCGCCGATCGGATTAACCGTGCCGATTTCGTTATTAGCGTGCATCACTGACACCGCGAGCGTATCCGGCCGAATCGCTTTTTGCACTTCCTTAGGGTCAACCAGGCCGTATTTATCAACCGGCAATAAAGTTAAACTCCAGCCCTGCTGTTCCAGCCAGGCGGCGCTCGTTAAAACGCAGTCGTGCTCCACTGACGAAATAATGATATGCTTTTTATCTTTATTGGCCCAGGCCAAACCTTTGAGCGCCAAATTATTGCTTTCGCTCGCTGACGAAGTAAAATATATTTCTTTCACGCTCGCTTTTATGGCGTCCGCGATAATCTTGCGCCCTTTTTCTACCGCCTCTTTTGCTTCCAAACCAAAGCTGTGCAAGGACGCCGTATTGCCGAACTTAGCGGTAAAGTACGGCAACATTGCTTTTACGACCCGCGGGTCAACGGGAGTAGTGGCGGCATAATCTAGATATATTGATTTTGAACTACGCATATTTTAAAATAACTTCTTTAATTAAGGTCGCTAATGTTTTTTTCTTTAACATTCCCCTCACTTCGCCGGACATTACTTCCCAAATCCTTCTCGCCTCGCACTGGCCAAATCCCGGGCATACTTTGCCGCCGTGTTTTAAACATTTCACGAGCGCGGTTTTTCCTTCCAGCGCCTCAATAATGGCTAACGCTGAAATTTGTTTCGGGCCGCGGGCGAGCTGATAGCCGCCGCCCTTGCCTTCTTTGCTGACAATCAACTTGGCTTTAACGAGCGGCTGGATAATCTGTACCAAATAGCCGGACGAAAGTTTTCGCCGGCGAGCGATGTCGGATAGCGAAACTAAGCCACGCTGGTATTTTTGCGCGAGTTCCAGCATCACGATAAAACCGTAGTCGGATTTGGTGGAGAGGTTGAACATAAAAGCATTAAAACACCAGAACATTAAAACATAAAAACAACTACAACTAATAGTGCTATTATTGTAGTTTAAATTTTACTTGGTGTCAAAAGAAAAAACGGGACACTTAAAATTTAAGTTTTCCCGTTTTACAAATACCCCTTGCTTATTTTTTACCTCGCTTTTTTGCGAGCTAAAAACTCTCCACCTTTGCCAACATCCGTGTTAATTGGTACGTTTTGGGCGCAAAGCGGGCAATCAGCTTCCTCCCAGGCGTCGAGCTTGACATTGACGAGCGCAAAGAGCTTCGGCGGATCCGCCACATCCTGCGGCGTGATTCCTCCGCGATTGCAGAGAACGCCCAAGCCCACAATGTTGCCGCCGAGATCACGAGTCGCCTCGATGGCTTTCTTCGCCGATCCGCCGGTAGTGAGCACATCTTCCACCACCAAGACATTTTTCCCGGAAACGAGTTTATCGTAACCACGCTTGATGATGAAAGTATCGCCACTCTCTGCTTTCTCGGCATAAACACCAAACACTTCGCGTCCGGTGATTTCCGAGAGGTGATACGCTATCCACTGCGAGAGGATTACGCCGCCGATAGCCGGGGCAATGACTACTTCCACGCTATCATCCGCAAACTGCGCGGCGATTGCTCGGCACAAATTCGATGTCTCCCTGGTGTGCGGATAGACCGCATCCTTGTTGACATAAGCCGTGCCGTGCTTGCCGGAAGTGTAAACAATATGACTGTCGGTGATGACTGCGCCGACATTCCCGAGGACTTGCAGAACTTCTTGTTCGCCCATGGCTTTAGCCTCCTTCTTCTGTTGTGTCGACTCCATATAACATGTCTCTTGCCGCCGACATTTTGGATTGGTGCAAATCATAATAAAGATATTGCTGTGGCTCGGCCCGCCAGCATATTCCATCAGCGTGCCACACTCTTGGCATTTCATCGTAGGGATCTCACACATGCTATTTTCTCCTTTCTTACAGAACCGCCTCCTTACAGAACCGCCGCGATTTCTTCCGCGATCTTTTTCGCCGCGTCAACGGGCGTGCCGATTGCCGCCGGCGGCTTCGTGATCGGACGACCGATGACTAGGGCCTTCGCACCGGCTTTGATTGCTTCCGCCGGAGTCATGATTCGCTTCTGGTCGCCAGCAGCCGCCCATTCGGGACGAACGCCGGGCGTAACTTTCAGCAGACCGACGAGCTCCTTCTGCTTGCCGAGAAGTTCCAGCTCCTGTGGTGAACAGATAATGCCGTCACAACCGGCAATCTTCGCGTCGCGCGCCAACTGCAGAACCTTGGCCTTGCTCGAACCTCCGAATATCAGATGAGCGTTGTTCTCCTCAAGCGAGGTAAGAACAGTGACGGCGAGAACGAGCGCCTTCCCCCTGTTGGCAACAGCGGCCATCATTGCCTCAACTCCCGCCGAAGCGTGAACATTGAACATCTTTACGCCTAAACCAGCCGCGGCCTTGGCGGCATTGCCGACGGTATTGGGGATGTCACAAAATTTACCGTCATAAAAAACCTGCCCGCCCCGTTCCTGCACAAAACGAACTGCCTGCGGTCCGCCTTCGGCTGTAATCAACTCAAGCCCAATTTTAAAGCACCAAACATAAGGCGCCAAACTGGTGACGAGCGGCTCCGCCTGCTCCAGCGAAGGAACATCCAAAGCGACGATAATTCTGCCTTTTACTCGCATTGTCTTTCACCTCTTTAACCTTTCTGTTGTGATAAGAACAAAATTAAAGCCAAACGCTCGGATACAAACCTCCTCCCGTTTGGCTTTATCTGAAAGTAAACATAAAACAAAGCGTGCAAAAAAGCAAATTATAATTTTTCCCGATAATACGCCTCCACAAAATCCGCGAGTCTAGGCGGCCTCGCGCCAAAAGTTACGAAGCGCTGTTCGGGCAAAGTTAAAGCGCGAAATTGCGCGAGCGCTTGCGACGCGCCAATCAGCGGCAGGCGCGCGGTTTGCGAGCGGTGCGCGCCAATCGCTTTGTTTTTTAACGCCAACAATTTTTTATCAAAACCAAAAATTAAATTAATGTTTTCCAGAAAGTGCTGGGACCACAGCCCTTCGTAAAACCATAGCTCAATATTTTTTATCTTTGCTTGCTTTAAATAATCCAAAACCAGCGCCGCGCTTAAAGCGTGCGTGGGGTGTTCGTCGCGCCGCTCCGGTAAAATTATAATATCCGGCTTAACGCGCCGCCACAACTTATCAAGTTGCCGCAAATCCTGCCGCCAAAATTTCTGACCGTGTTCGTAAAACTGACGGTAATTAAAAATAATTTTGCTGTTTAAAATACGGCTTTCCGCTAATGCCTCGCGCTCGCGCGTTTTAATTTTTTGCGCGCGGCTCAAAGCGTCAATCGCCGCGTGGAAGCCGGCGCTCATCACGGCAATGGTAATTTTATTATTGGCTGCCAAAGCGGCTAAAGTCGCGCCCGAACTTACGGCCGAATCGTCGTGGTGCGGACTGACGACTAAAATCCTTTTGCCTCTTGGCGTTACTCTTTCATTTAAAATTTGGATCTCGCTGCCGCCATTTTTTACGCTACTTATTGTTTTATTTTTTAATAAACTGGCGGCGGCTTTATCTAAAACAACGGTCGCGTCCGGATGCAGCTGCAACCAGCTGGCCGGACAATTAGCGTTTAGCTTTCCCTCAATCATCTGTCGCACGGCTTTGGATTTATTTCTGCCGCTCGCAAGCATTACTATTTTTTTTGCTTTTAAAATTGTGCTGACGCCAACCGTAACTGCTTGCCGCGGCGCTTCGCTTTGATTATTAAAAAAGCGCGCGTTAGCTTCTATGGTGCTCGGGCTTAAATTAACCGCGCGCGTGATCGAATCAAGCGCGCTGCCGGGTTCGTTAAAGCCAATGTGGCCGTTTTGCCCAATGCCTAAAATCTGCAGGTCAATCGGATTTTGGTTGATGTGCCGCTCGTACCACGCGCAATATTTGGTTAAATTTTTAGTTTTGCCGGCGGGAATAAAAATATTTTTCGGCCTAATGTTAACCTGCGTAAAAAAATTTTGCTGCATAAAGTAACGGTAGCTTTGCGAGTGATTATCGTCTAAGCCAATGTACTCGTCCAAATTAAAAGTGATAACGCGCGCGAAATCGTAAGTATATTCCCGGGCGCGTTTAACAATTTCCGCGTACATTCCGAGCGGCGTTGAGCCGGTAGCCAAACCAAAAACGCTGTTCGGCTTGAGCGCCAGCTGGTTTAAAAATATATTAGCGGCTTTCTCCGAAAGTTCGCGGTAAGAATTAATAATAATAATATTCATAAATATTAATTTAAGACTGATTTTTATATTGTAGTCTTGCCGCGCTAAGCTGTCAAAGCCATCCTGATTGCTTGACAAAATTTACCGGAATAATATACTTAAAAAATTAACGAGCGTTCATTCTTATAAATTTTTTATTTGAGAAGGAGAAAACCATGGGCGCACCTGTTGAAGTTAAAACGACCAGCACGGAAAAAAATTTTGATTCGCCAGGCTTGCCAATAGCGTCTATTACGGAAGACGGTACTATTCGTTGCCCGCATCCGAATTGCAAAAAATGGATGCGAGCCGATAAAACAGGAATCGTACCCTGCCGTTACTGTAAAAAAGAATTTATAGCCACAATTTAAGCTGCTCTTTTGCGCCGCTGCGCCCCTTTAGCCAGCGGGGGGCGCTCCTCCTAGCCCCAGCCAACGCTACTGCTTATCTCCCTGTCTAAAGCAAGTAGTCTGGCTGGGGCTTATTATTTTTTATAATTTTTATGTTGACTTAGCCCGTTCTTTTCGTTATTATGGTTTTAGTTAATAAAATTATTTTGGCCCCATCGTCTATCGGTTAGGACATCAGGTTTTCATCCTGAAAAGAGGGGTTCGACTCCCCTTGGGGCTACCAAAATAAAAAATCTCCGTTAATCGGAGATTTTTTATTTTATATTTTACCTTATTCCTTAACGCTAACTTCTTACTTCTTACTTGCCGTTGCTTCCTCTACCTTCAAACTTAAAAGCTGCGAAACTCCGTCTGCGCCCATCGTTACGCCGTAAATAATATCGGCTTTGTACATAATGGAGCGGTTGTGGGTAATGACGATAAACTGCGTTTTATGGACTAATTCTTCTAAAATATCCCCTAGACGGCCGGAGTTGGCTTCGTCCAAAGCCGCATCCACTTCATCTAAAATAACAAAGGGGGAAGGATTAACGGAGATAATGGCGCAAATCAGCGCAATCGCCGTTAAGGCGCGCTCGCCGCCGGAAAGCATTGAGATGCTTTTTATTTTTTTACCCGGCGGAGTGGCTTCAATTTCAATGCCGGTCATTATTTGTTTTGCCTGCCGCAAAATTATTTTGTTTGCTTTTTTCCGGCCTTCCGCCGCGGCATCGTCCGCCTCCTCTTCGTCTTCAGCCCCGGTCTGCTCTTTGGATTCAGCCGCTTTCAGGTCTTCCATTATTTTAATCAATTTAGCGCTTCCTCCCCTAAAAAGCACTTTAAAATATTTTTCAAAATGGCTGGCGATTTCGGAAAACGCTTTGTCAAATTTAACGGCAATGGTTTTATCTAACTCCGCCACGACTTTAGTTAAACTGTTAATTCCACTCTCTAAATCTTCCGTCTGGTTAGATAAAAATTCAAAGCGCGTTTTTGTTTCCTCATATTCTTTTTTTACTTCCGGGTCAATGCCGCCGATAAGTTCCCGCTGGCGCTTTAATTTTTGAATTTCCGCCGCCGCGCCGTCTTTATCCAAATTATGATCAAACCCGCCGGCGTCAATGACGGCGCGCAAATTACCGGTTTCGTTGCGGACTTCGTTTTCCAAATCCTCCAGCTTCGTTTCCACCCGCGCTTTGGCTATTTTTATTTCGTTCAGTTGAGCGGCGTTCGCGTTGGCGTTGGCTTGCAGTTCCGGCAGCAGTTTCCGCAGCTTCATTAACGCTTCCTGTTCCTGCCGGCCGGCCGCCTGCAGCTCCGCCAAATTTTTTTCCGCTTTGGCTATCTCCTTATTAACCGCTTCCCATTTGGCGGCTAGCCCCAGCTCCGCGCGCTTTAATTCTCGGTTGCTTCCCTCGCCGTCCGCGTTGGTCAACTTGGCGGTTAGCTCTGTTTGTTCTCTCGCCTTGGCGGCCAGCGCTTCTCGCAAAAATTTAATTTTGGCCTGCGCGCCCTGACTTTTGCCTTGCCAAACGATATACCGCTCAACGGCCGCTTGCTTTTTCTCTTCCCCGGAAACCATTTCTTTTTTAAACCGTTCGGTTTCCGCTTCCGCCTCGCTCCGCTTGTCTTGCAACGCCTCTTTGAGCCCCTTTAATTTAGCTTGCAACAAAATCAAATGCTTGGTCGCGCCCGCGATGTCGCCCGCCTGCTCTAAACAAATAAAAATCCGCTCGTAGATATCCAACAACTCGTCTATTTCCTGCCGGGCTTTTTTGAGTAAAGCGCCCGCGGGTTGCTTTTCTCCCGCGCCGTTATTTAACTTGCCGCGCCATTCGTTAAGCGCGCGGCTGATTTGTTCTTGTTCGGTTTTTGCCGCTTGCGCCCCCGCTTCAGCTTCGGCTAAATTTATTTCCGCTTCTTTAATTTCTTTGTTTAAGCCGGCTATTTCCTGTTCCAGCCGCCCGCCTCGTTTTAACAGCCAAGCCGCGTCAGTTTTGCCCGCCCGTTCGTAACTCACGCTAAGGCGCGCCTTAACTTCGGAAAGCGCCTGAAATAAATTATTGCGCTCGGCTTCTAATTTCCTTTTAACTTCTTCCAGCCGCCCGCGTTCGGCCTGTCCGCTCTGCCGCTCCTGCCGCTGTCCGAGCTCGCGGTTGATTTTAGCCATTTCTTTTTCTTCCTCGCGGCTAAGCCGTTCGCGCTCCACCAGCTTTTTATTGATGGCTTTCAATTCGTCGTTTAGTTTATGCCATTGCCCGGCGTAATAATTTTTCTGTAAAGCTTGCAGCTTTGCCTCTACTTCCGCCCGCTGCTCCAATTTTTTCATTTGCCGCGTTAAGGAGCGCAGGCGCGGCTCAATTTCCGCGAGTAAACTTCCGGCCTGCGTCAGGTTCCCCCGCGCGTTCTGCAATTTATTCATCGCGTCGTCGCGCTTTATTTGGTACATCTTGACGCCGGTGGCTTCGTCAAAAAATTCCTTGCGTTCGGACTGCGTGGTGTTTAAAAAATTTTCCACCATTCCCTGGCCGATGACCGAATACGCCCGCTGGCCGAAACGCGCCTTAGCGAGCAACAAACTGACATCCAGCAGCCGCACCCGGCTGCCGTTCAATAAATATTCGCTTTCCCCGTCGCGGTACAGCCGGCGCGTCACGACTACGTCGTGGAAATCAACCGGCGCCGCTCGGTCCGCGTTGTTTAAATACAAAGACACCTCCGCAAAGCTCAAAGCGGCTTTGGTGCGGGAGCCGGAAAAAATAACGTCTTCGCTCTTTTTGCCGCGCAACAGTTTTACGCTTTGTTCGCCCAAAACCCAGCGCACCGCGTCCGCGATGTTTGATTTGCCGCTGCCGTTGGGCCCGACAACGGCCGTAATGCCGTGCTTACTTCGAGAGGAACCCTCGGTCTTTTGGGGTTTGCCCCCTCCTTTTTCCGCGGCGACGAATTTTAAAATGTTTTTATTGGCAAACGATTTAAAGCCTTGAATTTCCAGTTTTTCCAAATACATACTTAATAACAAAATAAGGGCAACCGAAGTTGTCCTTATTATTATACAATAGTTTGCTAAAAACAAAAAATAAATTCGCGCCTTTATTAATTGCCGGCAGACTGTTTTTATTTTTTTAATCAAAATTTTTCTGTTTGTCAAGAAAAAAATGTTAAGTTATAATGTTAGACATAGTATATTGGCCAACAATTCGCGGCATTCGCATCCAGCTGAGCCGATTTAAATCAGCGCGACGTGTTCGTATTAAAGGTTCACAAATGTTTTAAGTCCGTAAAAACTCTTTGAACTATGCCCATCCCCCAACTGTCTAAAAAAAACAAGCCGCCGCAAAGCTGGCGGCGGGACTCAACCACCGCTTCCGTCCGGGAGCAGATACTGCGCAGCCGCAAAATAAGGACCGGCGACTTTAAAAGCAGGGGCGCGTGGCGCTCGGCCGCTCCTATTTTTAAGAAAAAACGGCACGCCCCGGCGCCGATTTTTATTTACCGCGTCTTAAAATTAACTTTACTCTTGATTGTCATCGGCACTTTGTATTTCCTCTGGCTGTCGCGCGATTTGCCCAACCCGAATAAACTGATAGACCGCGATATTCCGGAAAGCACTAAAATTTACGACCGCGCCGGCGAAACGATTCTGTATGAAATTCACGGCGACCAAAAGCGCACGATTGTTAAGTTAGAGGAAGTCCCAGATTACGTTAAATGGGCGACCATTACCGCCGAGGACCGGACTTTCTACCAACATCACGGGTTTAACGTATTAGCTATCGCCCGCAGCCTAATTCTCAACCCTTTGTTGGGCAAGCGGATCGCCGGCGGCTCAACCCTCACGCAACAACTGGTTAAAAACGCCATTCTGACGAACGAGCGCAGCGTGGCGCGTAAAATTAAAGAGTTCGTCTTGGCTTACCGCATTGAACAAAAATTTTCTAAAGACGAGATTTTACAGCTGTACCTAAATGAAATCCCTTACGGCTCAACGGCTTACGGCATTGAAGCCGCCGCCCGGCGCTATTTCGGCCTCTCCGCTAAAGACTTAAACTTGGCGCAAGCCGCCGCTTTGGCCGCCCTGCCTAAAGCGCCCACCTACTATTACAACAACCGAGACGCTTTGGCGGCGCGGCAAGAATACATTCTAAAAGAGATGCAAAAATTGGGTTACGTCACCGACGGCCAGCTTAAAGACGCGCTTGCCTTTGATTTTAAATTTAAGGAACAAAACGCCGACATCATCGCGCCGCACTTCGTGATGTACGTAAAAGAGCGGCTAAGCGAAAAATACGGCGAACAGGTAATTGAACGAGAAGGATTTAAAATTTATACGACGCTTGACTTAGACAAGCAAAAAATCGCCGAAGAAGTTTTACAAAAGCAGGCGGCGGAAAACGAAAAAAATTATAACGGCTCTAACGCCGCTTTGGTTTCAATCGACCCAAAAACCGGCCAAATTTTAGCGATGGTCGGCTCGCGCGATTATTTTAACGAGGAAATCGACGGGCAGGTAAACGTAGTAACGCGGCCGCGCCAGCCCGGCTCCTCGCTGAAGCCGCTCGTGTACGCCATGGTTTTTGCCAAAGGATACACGCCGGACACGATTCTTTACGATGTGGTGACTAATTTTGCCGCGAGCGGCAAGCCGTACGAGCCGCACAACTACGATTCTAAGGAACACGGCCCGGTAACGATGCGCCAAGCGCTGGCCGGATCGCTTAATATCCCGGCGGTAAAAGCGCTGTATTTAGCGGGCGTCAGCCAAGCGATTGAGCAGGCGCAAGCAATGGGTTATACCACTTTAACCGACCCCGACCGCTATGGGCTATCGCTCGTGCTCGGCGGCGGGGAAGTAAAATTACTAGAGCACACGGCCGCTTACGGGGTCTTTGCCCGCGAAGGAGAATATCGTCCGCCGGTAGCCATTTTAAAAATTGAGGACCGCAACGGCAAAGTTTTGGAAGAATACCAAGAAGAAAAAAAAGTAGTAATGCCGGCAAAGATAGCCAGATTAGTTAACGATATTTTGTCTGATAACGGCGCCCGCGCTTTTATTTTTGGAGCGCAGAATTGGCTGACGCTCAAAAATCGTCCGGTCGCGGCTAAAACTGGGACTACTAACGACTACAAAGACGCCTGGACCGTTGGTTACACGCCATCGCTCGTTACTGGAGTCTGGGTGGGTAATAACGATGGCACGGAGATGAAAAGAGGAGCGGACGGCTCAAAAATCGCCGCTCCTATCTGGCACGACTACATGCAGCGCGTTTTAGGCAACGGTCCGGTAGAATATTTTAATCAACCGGAAAAAGAAGTTACCGGCAAGGCTATTTTGGACGGCCTTAACCCGGGAGAAGCGGCGGTAAAAATAGACAAAATCAGCGGCTTGCTGGCAAACGAAAACACCCCGCCCGAGTTAGTGGAAGAAAAAAAGTTTAAGCAACCGCACAGCATTTTATACTATGTTAAGCCAGACGACCCGCGCGGACCGGAACCGACGCCGGCGGAGCGCGACGTCCAATTCCCAATTTGGGAAGACGCCATTAGGAAATGGGCCGAGCGGGAAAAAATTACCGTTGATGCCGTGCCGACGGAATATGATAATGTCCATCGGCCGGAAAACATCCCCCAGGTCACCGTTAACTCACCCACCGACAACTCCGTGATTACCGGCAAAACTCTATCCATTAGCATTTCGGCCACGGCGCCTTTCGGCATTGGGCGAACGGAGTACTACCTTGACGACCGCTGGATGGGCTTAAACGAACAATACCCCTACGGCCTCTCCGGGGATATTAATTTTTTAAACAATGGGCCGCATAAATTAACGATTAAAGTTTGTGACGTAAAAGAAAACTGCTGGCGCGGCGTCCAACAGTTTAATTTTGTCATTAGCGATGCGGAGCGCGACACTGCTTTGGACTTAAGCTGGTCCTCGCCCGCCAATAACTCCGCTCTTTCCGCCGCTAGCTTCCCGGTCTCTCTAATTGCCGTTTCGGCGCAACCCCGACGCATAAAAGAGGTAAACTTTTATTTTCAAGCGGAAGGGGAAAGCGACGCCCACTTAATTTCTTCTGTCCAGAATTTTACCGGCAATGAGGCGGTTGGCGTTTGGAGCGGAGCGCCGGGAGCGGGAAAATATTTTCTTTTTGCCGAAGCAAGCGGCTGGGTTGGTAATACGAAACGGACGGAAAAGGTAAGAGTAAATAAGTGAATAATCTTCTTAGTTTGTATTAGTTGTGATGAGATTTGTAGATTTGCGGGCGATTATTTTTTTATCGGCATTATTATATACAGACAATCAACCCGATTTTCAATTCTAAAAACGACCGGCGTGGCTGAATCCACCACCTCCATAATTACTCTTTCTCCCTCAAAATTATTTAACCCGTCTAACAAATACCGGTAGTTTAACACCACACTGGTGTCTTTATTAGAAACCTCGGTTGGTATTTCTACCCGGCTTTCTCCGCTTTGGCCGCTGATGGAACTGATGGTTATTTTTTTAGCTGAAAAAGACAGATCTATCTGGACGTCGTTGATGTTGGTTTGGGAAAACAAAGAAGACGCCTTAACCGCCTGGGCTAATTCGCGGCGCTCTAAAATAACTATCGTTTTATTTTCTTGGCTAACATTAGGTATAATTTGCTTGTAGTCTGGGTACTGCCCCTCAATAATTCTTGACACCAACTCTACCTCGTCATACATAAAAAGAAGTTGGTTCTCCGCTATGTACAGCTTTATTTCTTTATTGGTTTTTTCTTCAGCCACCTCCACTTCATTGCTTCGTTGGGACAGGCGCGTTATTTCTATTAATGTTTTGGTGGGGATGATGAACTTTTTTACTTCCGGCAAGGTTGTTTTGTTTTTATATTTTATTTTCCGCTCAATTAAGCGGTAGCTGTCGGTTGCGGCCAGCGTCAGTTCGTTTTCGTTAAACTCAAAATAAACGCCGCTTAATTCAATTCTGGTTTCGTCGGTAGCAACCGCAAAAATAACTCCGCTGGCTATCTTTTTAAATTCTTCCCAATCAAAACTAAAGTAATTGGCCTTGTCCACTGAAGGAATGATGGGGTAGTCCCCGGCATCTTCGCTTTTTATTTTTGTTTTAAAATTGCCGCAAGCTAATTTTAATTCATCTTCCATTAATTCAATGTCTACCCGTCCGTTAGGCAACAAACTGACATAATCGGTAAGTAACTTGGCGTTAACCGTTATTTTGCCGTTTTTTTCTATCTTCCCCCGGACGGAAGCGGTTATGCCTATTTCCAAATCAGTGGCGATTAATTTTATCAAACTATCGGAAACATCAATTAAAGCATTGCTTAAAATAGGTAAATTGATGTTTTTGCCGGCAATATGAACTATATTTAAAAGACCGACTTTTAAATTTTCCTGGGTGCAAGAAAATTTCATATTGGTTTTTATCCAAACACCTTCTATAATAGCAGGCGACTTTTTATGTGAGAGTGAATCCCTACGGCAAAAATTTTAATGAGGTCGTTTAATACCTCGCAACGAAGGTGTTTGGATTTATTTAATAACTTAAATATATAATACAATAAAATTAATAAGGGTGGGGACGAAGGGGAAAGAGCTGGTTTTTATTTTAAAATTAGCTAAACGGGGGTGTGGTTAATAACTTAATTGTTTTGGGGCCAACTGTTAACTATTTATTTATAAAATAAAATTAAGCGTTTTTATCAACAAACACATTAAATTATTCAGCGTCTTTCGCGCAGCTTATCCGGTTGTTTAAAAGCTGTAGATTAGCTGTTTAATTGATTCTAGCTCTTGTCTTTTACGCTGGTCTTGTTTAATTTCATTGCCAACTTTATTACAGGCGTGGATCGCGGTGGTGTGGTCGCGGCCGCCAAACTCATTGCCAATCGTGGGGAAAGAGGTGTTGATTTCTTTGCGCATTAAAAACATGGCTATTTGCCTAGGAACAACCAGCTCTTTTTTGCGGCTTTTACCGGTTAAATCAATAATTTCTATGTCATAAAATTTAGCTACCACCTCAATTATTAATTTAGGAGTAACTGACTTTGAAGGAAGGCTGTTAATAATGTTAGCTAAAATTTCTTTAGTGCTGTCCAATGTCGGCTCGGCCTGATTAAATTGGTGGTAGGCGATAACTCTATTTAAAGCGCCTTCTAATTCCCTAATGTTGCTTTGGATAACGCTCGCGATATACGTCAAAATGTCGCTTGTCAGGGGGTAGGATTTTTCTCGGCACTTAGCTTCTAATATTGCCGCGCGGGTTTCTAAATCCGGCTGGACAATATCAACAATCATGCCCCACTCAAAGCGCGATTGCAGCCGTTGTTCCAAAGAAGGAATGGCTTTCGGCTGCCGGTCGGAGCTGACCACAATCTGGCGGTTAGTCTGGTGCAGTTCGTTAAAAGTATGAAAAAATTCTTCTTGAGTGCCGTCTTTGCCGCCCATAAACTGGATGTCGTCGATTAACAGCAGGTCAACATTGCGGTAAAAATCCTTAAATTCCTTGCCGTGGCCGGTCCGAACCGCCTGCACATAGTCGTTGGTAAATTTTTCGCAAGTAACATACAGCGGTTTTTTGTCGTTTTGTTTGGCTATTTCATTGCCAATCGCCTGCAGCAGGTGGGTTTTCCCTAAGCCCACCCCGCCATAAATAAAAAGCGGATTATAAGTTGACCCCGGGCTAGAGGCCACTGCCTTGGCGGCCGCGTGCGCCAGCTGGTTGTTTTTGCCGACAATAAAAGTTTCAAAAATATATTGGGTATTTAGCCCAAAGCGGTTTACTTTAAATTCTTTGGCCGCCGCTTCTCGCGGCAAGGAAAGCGCTCTGGCGTCGCTGGCGGTAATGCCGTCGACCCTTTCTCCGGCCGGAGTTTTCCTTAGCAGCTCTACTTTATAGATAATTTCCTTTATTTTTTTCTGGGCTACCTTTTCCAGGGCCTGCATAATGTCTCGATGATATTTTTTTTCTAACCAAGCCTTAGTAAAGGTGTTCGGCACGCTAATAATCGCCTTGTCTTCTTCCAGGGCGGAAATAAAAGTGCTTTTAAACCAAGTAGTAAAATTTGCCCGGGACAAATTAAGCTCCATTTCCCCTAAAACCGCCTGCCAAATTTCCTGATTAGTCATAAAATTATGAAGTTATAAAAAATAGTCCGTAAGTTTAATATAAAGAAGTATAAACTAAAATTAAGAATATGAAAATAGCCGCTTAAAGTTTATAAGGTGTTGATGGGGGGTGGATAAAATTGACACGACGGCCGCTAACTGATATGGTTAATGGTAGCTTAATCATTAAAGTGTTAAAATAATGTCAACTAAAAGAACATATCAGCCCAATAAGCGCCGCCGGAGCAAGAAGCACGGCTTTCGCCGCCGGATGAAAACTAAAAACGGCCGTAAAGTGCTTAAGCGCCGCCGGAGCAAAGGACGCCGGCAGTTGTCAAGGTAAACCAGCGCTATGTTAAAAAAAATACATAGAATAACTAAAACTAAGGAAATAGACGCCGTATTTAAAAATGGCCGCAGTAGTTTTGATAACATTTTAGGCGTAAAGATTTTGCCGGCCGAAAATAAAATTAGCCGGTTTGTGGTGGTCGTTTCCACTAAAGTAAGTAAAAAAGCTACTTTGAGAAATAAAATTAAAAGGCGTTTGCAGGAAATCATTCGGCTTAATCTGCCTAAGTTAAAACCAAGTTTTAATTTTTTTATTTTAGCGTTACCCGCGAGCAAAGACAGCGGGTATCACGAGCTGAAAAAGTCCCTCCTTAGTCATTTTAAGCGATTGGGAGTATTATAAGCCCCCGGGCCAAAGTTTAGGCGTGGGGACAAAAGCAAAAGCGCGGCCTAACATATGGAGAATAATTATCGCTACTTCCCTCGTTTATTGTTGGTAAAATTTATTCGCCTTTATCAAAAAACGCTTTCCTTTGATTACGGTTGGTTTTCTTTTTTATTTCCGCACGGCTATTGCCGGTTTCATCCTACTTGTTCGGAATACGGCATTCAGGCGATAATTAAATACGGGGTGGTTAAAGGCGCCATTAAGGCTAGTTGGCGCATCTTGCGCTGCCACCCGTGGAATAAAGGAGGATTTGATCCCGCATGAGCGGGAAAGTTCAAATGTCAAATTACCAATAACAAACAAATCCAAAATTTTAAATCAAAAATTAATTTTTTATGTCAGAATTATTTCACCTTATTTTTTATCAGCCCATCTTAAATTTGCTCGTCTTTTTTTATAATATCATTCCGGGCAACGATATCGGCGTCGCTATCGTCATGCTCACGGCGCTGATTCGGCTCATTTCGTATCCGCTTAACCAACAATCAATAAAATCACAGAAAGCGCTGCGCGACCTGCAACCAAAAATTGACGAACTGAAGAGAAAATACGCGGATAATAAGCAAGAGCAGGGCCGGGCGATGATGGAATTATACAAAACGGAAAAAGTAAACCCCTTTTCTTCCTGCTTGCCGCTCTTAATCCAATTTCCTTTTTTAATCGCCGTGTATTACGTATTTAGAGACGGCTTGGCCGGCAACAATGCGTTAGATTTGGTATATTCATTTTTAGCTAAACCGGAATCGCTTAATCCCATTACGCTAGGTTTTTTTGATTTGTCAAAACCAAGCATTATCTTGGCGGTTATAGCCGGCGTAGCCCAATTTTGGCAGGTTAAAATGATGTCGGTCCAGCGGCCGCCGCAAAAGTTAGCGGGCGCAAAAGACGAAGACATGATGGCGATTATGAATAAGCAGATGATCTATTTTATGCCCATTTTGACCGTTTTTTTTGGTTTCACTTTTCCCGCCGGGCTGATGCTGTATTGGCTGGTAACCACATTGTTAACCGGCCTGCAGCAGTTGTATATTTTTAAAAATCCGCCAATCAACGAATCGGCTGCAAATAATACAAACACCAGCAACTATTAATATCAGCCTTTGTGGGTTTTAAAACACTCTTTCTTTTCCAACAATAACTTTTAGCCCTCCTTTCACGACGGTTATCTCCGCTGGCGTAGCGACTTCTGCCGCGTTGTCAATGAGAAAATTTTTATGCGCTAAATTATTGGCAATCAGGCGGCTGGTTTGGATAAAGCTAACGTCAGTAGAACTGCTAATCAGCCCTTTTTTTGTCACTGACACCACAATTTCCAACAGGCCGTCTTGGGGGCTGCTTTTAGGGCCAGAGGCATCGGCGTTTAAGTTTATTATCTTGGTTAAGCCCGGCCCAGTAGGCTCAACGGTATATTTTCCGTTGATTTCCAAAATAGTTTCTTTATTAGCTATTTGGGCGGCAGCGATAAAATATTGCTCATTAATTTTGCCTAAACTGATGGTTTCCACTAAGCGGGCGGAAAGCACGTTACAGGCGCGCTCTTCGTCCTCAATGCCAAAACTTTGGGCGATGGAATTGTTGTCGCCTACCGGGATAATGCCGACCGTGATGTCGTTTTCCTCCAAAGCGTTTATTAGCTGGTTTAAAGTGGCGTTGTTGCCGATGGCTACTATGGTTTTGGGGTTATTTTTAAATTCTTCTTTAACGATGCTTTTTAGGCTTTTCAGCGGCCCGACATGGCAATTTTTGCCGTTTAAACCAAGGTCAGTCAGCCGCGTTTCAATTTTGGCCACCACCGCCTCATGGCTTTTTTGGTTTAGGAAATAATCAAAAATGTAAATATGCATAGTAAAAATCTCGGGTGTTTTTTGAGTTAAGCCTATAATCTTATCTCGGGCTCTGTTTTTTCTAACGATTGTTTTTTATTGTCTTTAATTTCGTTGTTAGTCATGGCGCATTTGCCGTTTAAAATTGCGCCGCGGGCGACGCAGATGCTTTTTGTTTCCACGTCGCCGAAAATTTTTGCGTTCTCGGTTAATTCTAAATCTCCCTTAATAGTAACATTGCCGTGGATTTCGCCGCTAATGAGAGCGTTTGCCGCCGTAACGACGGCGGTAATTTTAGCCTGCTCGCCGACGCGCAAGTTGCCGTTTGTCGTAACACTGCCTTTAATGACGCCGTCGACAATAATGTTTCCTTGGCCCACAAAATCCCCTTCTACTTTGACGGAGGGGCCAATAATCGTCTCTGCCTCCTTAAAGTTGTCCGCTTCCTGCTTTTTAAACATATTTTTGTTTTAAGTGAGTAACACCATTATTGTATGGCGGAACAGAACCGTTGTCAAAAGGCATTGCGTAGGATAAAATGATAGAAAAATGTCTCTATAGCTTTTATCCTGTCCCAAATGACGGGGCAAGAGAGAATAATGCCATAACTATTTTAGCTCCCATAGTTCAATGGATAGAACAAGACACTCCTAACGTCTAGATCCATGTTCGACTCATGGTGGGAGCACAAATATTAAAAGTCTAAGAAATTCTGGACTTTAAATCATTATATTATTTTTCCACATATTTGTGGATAAAATGGTTAAATTGTGGATAAATAATGAATTATAGTCCACAAAATAGTAGACTATAAAAATGTAATTATTATTTATTGTCTACAATTTTGTAGACTTTCAGTGTGAATTATTAAAAATATTAAAATAGACAAAAATTAAATTTTATGATAATTTAATATAGTAAAATTATTTTTGGGCCGTTAGCGTAGCTGGTAGCGCGTCTCCATGGCATGGAGAAGGTCGGGAGTTCGAATCTCCCACGGTCCACCAGACAGGCAATTGCAAGCAAGAGGCAGTCGCCTCGCTTCGCTTGGCGACCAAATCGTAAGGTTTTCTGGGCGAAAAAATCAGTTGGCGATTCTGCAAAATGCAGTCCGAGCCGATATTTTTAAGAAATGTTGTCATCTCTGCCCTGTTTTCCGATTCAAGCAGTTTTGTGGCTTGATTTAAGGATAAAACGAACTCACGAGCAAGGCGAGTGTAGTTATGGGGCAAGTCCCTTATGGTCCACGCTCCGTATTTTGTGTCATTTTTTTTATTTTTAGAATGGATTGCCTCTAAGACAAATAAATAGAAAACATTATTGTTTAATAACCAGATGTGGTCAAACTGCATCGGGTTTTTTAAATTATAAAGTTAACATAACACCAAAAACTTTGGCGTGAGAGTTTATATAACAACCGTTTTTGTTAGTTAGATAACGATTTAAATATATTT
>Ga0210057_1003636_pt1 | contig 21149 bp, 27 predicted proteins | sample CryGeyCG2114_010_2_FD_183968 | JGI IMG/M metagenome (GOLD analysis project Ga0210057, IMG submission 183968) | Groundwater microbial communities from aquifer - Crystal Geyser CG10_big_fil_rev_8/21/14_0.10 (SPAdes) (version 2) | ecosystem: Environmental > Aquatic > Deep subsurface > Groundwater ...
CTGGAATTTTGTGCATGAATTAGATAAAAAAGTGACGCCAGCAATTATGGAAGGAAAAGCTACGAAAGTATGGACGTGGGGAAATTTTTTACATGCTAAATTAACATTCGTTTAATAGGACAGTGCCTTATTTCCTTTATTTTTTTTCAGCTAAAACATTCACAAATCATATTTAATTCTTTTATACTCTTGTATAAATTTTGAAGCGTCTAGACTGTTGTTAAAAGAACCTATTATTTTAACTCCAAGCCCTAACTTAGATTTAGGGTTTAAAGTTTTGGATTTCCCACATCTAAAACATTTAAAAGAAGTAGTTGTTTGTGAAACTTGAAGATTCCCACAATTTGGACATTGGATAACTTTGAATTTGTTCATATTATTCTAGATGTTCCTCTTCTATAACTTCTCCATTACTAATTTGTGCTTCTTCAATAATTTCTTTAGCAGGAACACTCATATTTAGAAATTTATATGCTTCATCTAATGCTAATTTGAGTTTTGGGATATCATTAACATTTATTGTAGTTGTTGAATACCACTTATCATCTTTTTTATAGTTTTTATTAAAGCTAATAGAGTGATATCTTTTTCCCTCTGGATTTTCATTCTTCCAAATAGCTACTTCTATCCCTCCTACTTTAAACTTCTTTTCAGGTTGCTTTTTCCCTTCCAATGATATGTTTTGCATCTTTAGTAACCTTGATTAAAATTCTGTTGTTGAGAGTGTTGATTTTGTTGTTCTAGATTATTTTCCCCATCATCTACAAATACTTCATCAAAATCATCCCTTAAATCTAATAATTCTTCTTCAATAGAATCTACTTTTTCCTTTATTTGCATTAACAATGACATTATTTGTTGATGTGCTTCATCCATAATACTCCTCTTTAGTTTAGCTATTGATTTCTATTTATAAATACTTTGGAAAGATTTATAACTAAAACTTACATGCCACAAAATTAAGATTCTAAATGTTGTTGTGTTGTGCTTTCTTAGTTTTACCTATATTTTAGAGAGAGAAGTGCTCTCATCAAAAGTGTAAAAAAAGGAAATAAGTTTATTCCTAAAAAAAAAGGAATTAATGTTCCTAACGGAACGGGGGAAAAAAATGACACAAACAGAACAAGAAGATTTGAAAGACGAAGATTTAAAAGAAGATGAAGAAGACGATGATGATGAAGACGATGATGATGATGAAGATGATGATGATGAAGATGATGATGATGAAGACGATGATGATGATGAAGACGATGATGATGATGAAGACGATGATGATGATGAAGACGATGATGATGAGTGGTAAGTTTTAGTTAATAAATTTATTTTTTATTTTCTTTATTTTTCTTTTCCTTTTTTCTTTTAATTTCTATTTGAGTTAAAGTCTTGCTTTGGGTTTATATATAAGTTCATTCTTAAATGTATAAGTAATCTATTAGTTAACAATAATTACTTAAAAATCATAAAATAAATAATCACGTTTTGGAGGAAAATATGGGAAAAATAATAAGTATTGTAATAATGTTTTTATTTTTGGTAAGTATAGTTGGAACTATTGGTGTAAGTGCTCAGGAAGAAATGGTTAGTGAGAGTTATGGGTATCCTGGATATCCTGTTTATTCTGACACAACTACTAATCAACAGTTTTACACAGTGGTATTTGATGAAGAAGGACAAGTATCTGTTGCTGGAAGATTAGTGTATGTAAATACTAATAAAGATAAATGTACTGATTTGAATAAGTGTATTGGTTCAACTATGAGTTCTATATCTTTGCAAATTCCAGGTTCTAATGTGAGAATAATTAATATATTCCAAGAAGTTTATGATACAGAAGAAGTTTGTCAATATTATGAAGAAGTTTGTACTTTATTTGAAAATGGGAAATGTTCTACTTATACAAAGACATGTGCTAACTATTACACACAGACTGTTTATCCTCCTAAGTATATTTTGGTAAATAATGAACTATCTCCTGATGGATCTTACAAACTAACTCTTCCTCAACCTGCAAAACAAGGAGAATTTGTTACTTTGCTAGTTTACTATAAAGCAGACGGATTTGTTGAAGAAAATACATTAACTTCTGGTTTCGCGTTTGAAACTATCAAAAGTAACTTTGATGTTAATTATGTTACTGTCTCTGTAGATGTTACTGGAGATAATAGAATATTAGGAGTTGATAGTAATGTTAATTATCAACCTAACTTTGCGGCTCTTGCAAATAGTTATGTGGGCAAGGAAGCTTTTGCAAGCGATGAATTATATAGAACTTCTCAGAATATTGGATATGGAGGATACACAGAAACTGCATCTCTATTAGATCCAATGGAATCTTTCACAGTTGATGGTAAATATTCAGATTCTTGGATTGTTTTTAACTGGGGCAAATTCTTGACTGTTGTAATCTTATTATTAGCTTTTGTAGGATTTGGATATGGTGGATACAAAGTATTATCTAAAGCAACCAATTCTATCAATAGCAACAAGAAAAGTAAAACAAGAAAAAGTATTAGCTTAGGAAACTTATTCTTTATTGGAGGGGGTTCTGCTGTACTTATGGTTGTTCTATTGTGGGTTGGTAAATTTGTGAGCTCTTTGCTTCCTTATGGTATGAATTATCAAACAAGAGCAACGATTGGATTATTGATAGGTCTAATTGAACTATTGATTGTGTTCTTCTTAACATTCGGACCTTCAATATATATTGGAGTTAAAGAAGGAGCAGAGAGAGGATTTATAGTGTTTGGAATAACAATAGGAGCTTTGATAATTTTGGGAATACTAAGTATTGTTGTATTATTGATATTTAGCAGTTCCTTAATGGGGATGAGTCCACAGATTTATTATTAGCTCTCTAATTTTTTTATTTCTTTTTCTATTTCTCTTAGTCTAGCATCTATTTTCTTTAAATCTTTGTTAGTATCTTTGAGAGTTCTTCTGTTTTGTTTAGATTTCTCTATCTTCCTTTTTACCCTTCCTAAATCAGGCAAAGGTAACTCTTTTGGTACTTTTGTTGCCATATTCGAATTTAAGAACGTGTTAGTTTATATTATTTTTGTATGTACGCAATATTATCTTGCAAGTTAAAGGTGTATTTTTCAAATAAGATATTTTCCATATAGAAATCAATAATTTAGCAATCTTTATATACATAAATGAATAAATTGTCTCACTATGGCACAAACTCTGGAGAAAATAACAAAAAGAAAGGAACAATTAGCACCAACTGTAAAAGAGACTATGAGTTCTATGCTTGGAGTTAATATAGACCAGATTAATGAAGATATCTCAAACAAATTAGTAGAAGGAAATTTTGATTTTGATATCAATCTTAAACTAGGTTTTAAGAAAGCAAAAGAAGAATTCAAGAAAGAATTTTTGATAAGATTATTACAACATATCAATGGGAACATCTCCGAAGCTGCAAGAATCTCAGGATTAGATAGAAGAAGTATACATAGATTAATCAAGAAATATAATTTAGATGTAGATGATTCAAGACAGCTCCCATACAAGTTTAATGAAGACAAAAAGATAGAGTACATAACTGGAATTATCTCAGAAACTTTAGACAAATATGATCTAACAAGAGGAAGATATCATGTTAATGAAGAAACTTCTAGACAAATCTCTTCAAAATTGCCTTCATTCAGATTGAATTTTGATGAAGCCATAGATTTGTTTGAAAAAGAATTCATTAAGAAAGCACTTAAAGAATATGGTTCTCAAAAAGAAACTGCTAAGCAAATAGGATTGCGATATGAAACGTTGCATAAGAAAGCTAAAGAGTTTGGATTGGTTTAGTAAAAATCAAATCTTTCCTGTACATTTATCATTCCCACATTTGCATTCAAAAGGTTCATCTCCAGTTAGATTATAATTATAAGTTATCTCTTCGCCTTTCTTAATATTTTTCTTTGCTTCCAACCATATCTCTTTCCCATCATAATTAACACTTTCAGCGTTAGGATTGCATGAATGATTTGCATACTTTCCAAAAGTACCTTTTTCTCCATCAATATCAAACTTTCTATTCAATAAGAAAACATAAAACAATCCTTTCTTCTGCTGTTCTTCAAATCTATCATCCCCAACCTTCTTTGTAACTTTTTCCCCATCATAAATAACAATATTCTCTCCTTTCTTAAAATCTCTATTTGCATACAATCCTCTACCTGCAATTTTAGATTTTTTTATTATCACATCTTTATTTTTCATAATCATCATTGGTTGCTAAGAAGAATTAGTTATAAAACTATGCCTATTTGGTTTATAGGTTCATCTTGGAAGTGATAATCATAAAATGTAATGATAATCTAAAAGATAATATTAACATTCATTCATGAATCAAATTATATTACAGATTGTATCTAATACTTTTTATTTTAGAATATGGTAATGTTATTTAGAAAAATAATTTATGTTGATTTTTTTAAATACATTTATTCTAGATATCTCCTATTTGAATGTTACTTATTGAGGAAGATCAATTTGAATTAGCATATTTAGTTTTGAAACGGATTCTTTAATCATTTCCACATCATTTTCTTTATATCCACCATTTATATGATGATACCATAACCTCCATAAAGAGATTATCATCAAATAGAAATAATATAATCTTAAATTAGTTTGAGTATTAGGAATAGAATCTGGCCAAACAAAAATGTTTTCAAAAAAGAACAGTGTAGCATAATTCCATAATGGATCTCCAGATAATACTCCTTCAAAATCTATAAACTTGTAGAACTTATTATTCTTACAAAAAAAGTTATTCTGACTCAAATCCCCCAATAATAATTTGCCTTTCTTCAAATTAAGACTATGCTCCATTAATTTATACAATTTCTTAATCTTCTTAAGGAGTTCTTCATCTAATAATTTATTCTTTTTAATATTGGGAAATGATTTCTCAAACCTATTTGAAATAAATTCATTCCATGATTTGTTCTTTCCTTTCCCATCATTAATCTTTCCAAATCCTTCAATCTCAACACTATGCACTATCGGAAGACCTAAATTAATCATAGATATTAGAGACTCTTTATCTCCTTTCTCAGGATGCTCTCCCTCTATAAATTCTAAAATCATGTATGGATAAGGATGAATATCTTTGCTATCATCATAAAAATAAAGTTTAGGACAAGGGATATACCAATTTTTAAAATTTTGGTATGCCCATATCTCTCTATTGAATCCTTCTATAGTCCTATAATCTGTTTTAAGAACGTATTTATTTTTTTCAACTTCTATAATATAGACTAAATGGTTAGTGCCTCTCACCCATTTCAAAACATTAGTGGTATTAAACTCAGAATTCGGGAAATGTTTTTTAACAACATTTTGAATATCTCTGAAAATCAATTCCATGAGAGTTGTCAAGATGAGGTTACTTTTAAATTTTGTTAAATTTGTATTATTCAATTAAAAATATTCATCAACATAATTTATATACCATAACTCAATAGCAAACAAAGATGAATAAAGAAGTTGTGATAGAGTTAAAGAATGTATGGAAAACATACAGTATGGGAGAAGTCAAAGTAAATGCGTTAAGAGGAGTAAATCTAAAGATTAACAAAGGAGATTTTGCAGTTATATTAGGGAAATCTGGTTCTGGGAAATCTACACTAATGAATATGATAGGAGCATTAGATACTCCCTCAAAAGGGATTATATATCTAGACGGAAAAGATATATCTAAACTAGGAGAATCCGAACTAGCACAAATAAGAGGAAAGAAGATAGGATTTGTTTTCCAGCAATTTAATCTTATGCCAATATTGAGCGCATCACAAAACACAGCGATGCCAATGATGTTCCAAAATATTGAAGCAGAAGAAAGGAAAAAGAGAGCAGAACACCTTCTAAATTTGGTTGGGTTAAGAGAGAGAATAAATCATAAACCAAAAGAACTTTCAGGAGGAGAACAGCAGAGAGTTGCAATCGCAAGAGCATTATCAAACAATCCAGAAGTAATTCTAGCAGACGAACCCACCGGCAACCTAGATACAAATACAGGAGTACAAATAATGGCTCTAATTGAAAAGCTACACAAGGAAGAGAAAAAGACAATTATCTTAGTAACTCACGATATCAATTTAGTTAAGTATGCAAAAAAAGTAATCTATATAAAGGATGGACAAATAATTAAGGAGGAGGTTAAGAGATGATAAAGAGATTAACATTAATTCTAGTAATATTTACTATATTTGCGATAGTATTATCTCCATCCATAGCTAGTGCAAAATCTTCTCATTTGAATATTACTCTTCTAAATCAAGATCCAGATCCGGTATATCAAGGAGATTCTGTTGAAGTAAGGTTTAAGATAGAAAATACAGGAGCTGAAACATTGGATGATGTTGAAGTGGAAATTCTCCCAGATGATCCTTTCAGTGCATATGGAGTTACAAAGAAAAATATAGGAAAATTAAGGTCGTCATTAACTGGAGCAGATGCCGCGATTGTAGATTTCAAGTTAAAAGTTGATGAATATGCTGTGGCAGGAGATAATGAGATTGAATTACAAGTTAATATGGGATCAACAAGTTATAGATTTGTAGACAACCAATTTATGATAGATGTAGAAGAATATGATAAACCAGATTTGAAAGCATACATAAGAGAAAGTGAGATATTGAAAGCAGGAGAGAAAGGTAAAATAGTAATAGAAGTTGCAAACACAAATATTGGAAATGCAAAATTTGTTCAGATAGAATTACTACCAAGCGCAAAGTATGAAATTCTTTCATCTAGCCCATATGTATATTTAGGAGATATAGATTCTGATGATACAGAGAGTGAAGAATTTGAGATATATGTGAAACCAGATGCAGAAGGTAACATTGTATTCCCATTATTATTAAAATTCCAAGATGATAATGAAAAAGAATTAGAAGATCAATTCAATCTCGATTTAAACATATATTCACAAAAAGATTTAATCATGTTTGGATTAAGACAAAGAAATAACACTTCATTCTACATCATAATTACTATCCTTGTAGTTGTAGGAATAACTTACTGGAGACGCAGGAAGAAGAAAAAATGATTCTAAACTACTTTCGGTTTGCTTTTGAAAGTATAAAAAAGAGAAAACTACGTAGTTATCTTACTATGATTGGAATATTTATTGGAGTGGCCACAGTAGTCTCTCTTATCTCATTAGCACAAGGTATGCAGTTAGCAATTGAATCTCAATTCGCTAGCTTTGGAAAGGATACTGTAATAATACAAGCAGGAGGAGTCGGAGGATACGGTCCTCCGGGAACGGGAGTTTCTGTCAAATTAAATCAGCATGATGTTGATGTCATCAAAGGAGTAAATGGAGTTGATAAAGTAACTTACAGACTAATACGTTCTCTCAAAATAGAATATGATAATGAACAAATATCTTCTATTGGCGCAAGTGTTCCAGGAAGCGAAGAGGAGATAGATCTTATTTCTGAGCTAAATGGATATAATGTGGAACAAGGCCGTTTCATAAAATCAGGAGATCGTTATAAAGTTGTAATGGGAGATGATTTTGTCACACGTAATAGGTTTAAGAAAAATCTAAAAGTCAGAGATAAAATATTGATAGAAGGAAAAGAATTCGAGATTATAGGAAAATTAAAAAGAAAAGGAAACCCTCAGCAAGATTCTGCACTTCTTCTTCCAGAAGAATCAATGAAAGACGCTCTTGGAATAGATGATGAAATAGATGTAATAGTCGCAAAAGTTACAAGAGGAGAAACTCCCTCAAAGATAGCATCAGATATAGAAAAAGATATGCGTAATGATAGAAATTTAGAAGAAGGTAAAGAAGATTTTCAGATAGAAACATCCGAACAAGTAATTGCATCAATAGGAGGAATATTATCAGTTGTTCAGGGAGTTCTTATTGGAATTGCTGCAATATCTATATTAGTTGGGAGTATTGGGATAACAAACACTATGTATACATCTGTGGTAGAAAGAACTAGAGAAATAGGAGTGATGAAGGCGGTAGGCGCAAGAAGAAGAGATATATTATCTTTATTCTTGATAGAATCTGGGATTCTTGGATTAACTGGGGGGGCTATTGGAGTTATTATTGGATTTATATTAAGTAAATTAGTTGAGTTTATTGCAATTTCTCAGTTAGGTACGGGATTATTGAAAGCTAATATAAGTTTAAATTTGATAATTGGATCTTTATTATTCTCATTTATAATTGGAAGTTTATCAGGGATATTTCCAGCAATCCAAGCAGCAAAATTAAAACCAGTCGAGGCATTGAGAAAATGATAAGATTAATAGAAGATTACTTGAAAATAGTTATGAACGGATTCATAGACAGAAAGTTGAGAAGCTGGCTAACTATGATAGGAATATTTATAGGAATTGCTTCTGTGGTATCATTAATTTCTCTAGGGCAAGGGTTGGAGAATGCCATCACTGACCAATTCAAAACACTAGGTTCTGACAAATTATTAATTCAGCCAAAAAATGCATTCGCAAGTCCAGTTGCAGAAGTTACAAATCCATTAACAAAAGATGATGTAGAAATTATAAAAGATGTGAATGGGATATCAGAAGTTGCAAGTTTATATTTTACATCAGCAAAGATGGAGTTTGAGGATGAAGTTAGATATTTTTTAATCACAGGATTACCAACTAATGAAGAACGTAAGTTAATAGAAGAAATTAATAATTTTAATATAGAACAGGGAAGAATGTTGAAGAGAGGAGATAATAATAAAGTAATAATCGGATATAATTACGCACACAAAAAATTGTTTAAGAGAAACATAAATCTGAGAGATAATATTTTAATAAATGATAATATATTCGAAGTTGTAGGAGTTATGGATAAGATTGGAAATCCACCAGATGACAGTTCATTATGGATTACTGAAGATTCAATAAGAGATTTATACAATAAACCAGAAGAAGTAAGTTTCATTATGGCACGAGTTTCTAAAGGAAGAGATCCTGCAAAAATAGAAGAAGATGTTACACAAAAATTGCGTAAAAGTAGAGGATTAGAAGAAGGTAAAGAAGATTTTGAGGTAAGTACCCCACAACAATTCCTTGAGACTCTTGGTACTGTTTTAGGTATTGTACAATTTGTATTAGTGGGGATTGCAGGGATAAGTTTGCTAGTTGGAGGACTTGGGATAATGAATACTATGTACACTTCTGTTTTAGAGAGAACTAAAGAGATAGGCGTGATGAAAGCCATAGGTGCGAAGAATAAACAAATTATGGAGATATTCATTGTAGAGTCTGGATTCTATGGATTAGTTGGGGGAATTATTGGTGTTTTAATAGGAATAGGAATAGCAAAATCAGTAGAGATATTTGCAGACGTTTTCTTAGGAGTTAATTTCCTTAAAGCAGATGCTAGTTGGTGGCTTATAATTGGAGCATTATTATTCTCAACAATTATTGGAATTATCTCAGGAGTTGCTCCAGCATATCGTGCATCTAAATTAAAGCCAGTGGATGCGCTTAGGTATGAGTGAGGGGAATAATTGAATTAAAAGAAGAGAATCTGTGAAGAAATCAGAATTCTATAACCACATTCCAACCTAACAATAACATATCCAAAAAACAATACTAATTCAACTCCAAAATTAGAACATATCCAAAACTCAAATAATCTGTCTAAAAAATTCTACAAAAGTGCTTTTAATAAGTAATGTCTATTATATTGAGTGGAAATAATAAAAAACAATTCAATCAACGATAAAATACACAATATAAGAGGATTACAAGTAATGCTAGATAGTGATTTAGCTGAGTTGTATGGAATTCCTACAATGAGACTAAATCAAGCAGTTAGAAGGAATATTGAAAGATTTCCAATTGGTTTCATGTTCCAGCTAACAAAAACAGAGTATGAAAACTTGAAGTTCCAAATTGGAACATCAAGTTCTAAATATAACTCTCTAAAGTCACAAAATGAGACCTTAGAAGAATCTAATATCTTGATATCACAAAATGTGATATCAAGTTCTGAATGGGGAAGTAGAAGAAAGTTACCTTTTGCATTCACTGAACAGGGGGTTGCAATGCTTTCTGGAGTATTTCTAACAAATAAAATCATAACGCAAATTAGAGGAGAAATATATGAAAAATAATATAATAATCCCTAAATTCAATAGTCAATTTATTGAAGTAATTGAGATAATTAAAAAATCAAGAAATGAGGCATTAAAATCAGTTAATTCTGAATTAATTAATTTGTATTGGAAGCTAGGAGAGTACATAAGCAACAAAATAAAAAAAGCGGAATGGGGAGATTCAGTTATAGATAAACTTGCAGAATATATTATAGAAAAGCATCCAGAATTGAAAGGATACACTCGTAGAAATTTATATAGGATGAAACAGTTTTATGATGCTTATAATAAAAATACAATTGTGTCAGCACTGCTGTCACAAATTAACTGGACAAATAATATGTTAATTTTGTCCAAATGTAAATCTCATGAAGAGAGAGAATTCTACATTAGACTTACTATTCAAGAGAATTACAGTTCTAGGGGGTTAGAAAGACAAATAGATTGCGGATTTTATGAAAGAAGTATTCTCTCTAATAAAAATGATATCCATAAAATAAAAAAATTAGATAAGAATTCACTAAATTCATTTAAGGATACATATATGCTGGACTTTCTAAATCTTCCTAAAAATCATTCTGAAAAAGACCTAAGACTAGCCTTGATAAGTAATTTCAAGGATTTTGTTTTAGAATTTGGAAAAGATTTTGCATTTCTTGGTGAAGAATACAGAGTCTCTGTGGGAAAAAATGATTATTTTATTGATTTATTATTTTACCATAGAGAAATCCAATGTCTAATTGTATTTGAATTGAAAATTGATGATTTCAAACCAGAATATTTAGGTAAATTAAATTTTTATTTAGAAGTTCTTGACAGAAATATTAAGAAAACTCATGAAAATCCTTCAGTAGGAGTAATATTATGCAAAAGCAAAGATAAAGATGTTGTAGAATATGCACTAAGTAAAAATGTATCACCTGCATTAATATCAGAGTATAAAACTAAACTAATCCCAAAAAAGATTCTTCAAAAGAAACTAAAAGAATTATTTATGTATGAAAAAGAAAGGAAAAAAGAGGAATAGAATATAATGGAAATAATAACAACCAATTCAATCAACAATAAAATACACAATATAAGAGGATTACAAGTTATGTTAGATAGTGATTTGGCTGAGTTGTATGGAATTGGAACAAAAGTGCTAAATCAAGGTGTAAAAAGAAATATTGAAAGATTTCCAATTGGTTTCATGTTTCAGATAACACTAAAAGAATATGAAAACTTGAAGTACCAAAATGGTACCTCAAGTTCTAAATATAACCATTTAAAATCGCAAAATGCGACCTTAGAAGAATCTAACATCTTGAGGTCACAAATTGTGACTTCAAGTTTAGAATATCCCAATTTAAAATCTCCAAATGCAACCTCAAGTTTTAGATGGGGAGGTAGAAGAAAGTTACCTTTTGCATTCACAGAGCAAGGAGTTGCAATGCTTTCTGGAGTTTTAAGAACTGAAACTGCAGTAAAGGTAAGCCTCCAAATAATAGAAGCTTTTGTTTCAATGAGAAAATTCATTCTAAAAAATGGAGAGATATTCGGCAGGTTAGATTATGTGGAAAGGAAGCAAATAGAATATCAAATAAGTACAGATAACAAATTCGATAAGGTATTCAATGCTATAGAAAGCAAACAGATAACCCCAAAACAAGGTATATTTTTTGAGGGACAAATATTTGATGCACACAAATTCATCTCTGATCTCATACGTTCTGCTAATAAATCAATAATACTAATAGACAATTATGTCGATGATTCTGTATTAACTTTATTCTCAGAAAGAGATAATAATATTGATGTGGTTATTTATACATCAAATTTGACTTCTAAATTAAGATTAGATCTAGATAAATACAATTCTCAATATCCTAAGATAGAGATTGAAGAATTCAAACACTCACATGACAGATTTCTAATTATTGATAATAAAGAAGTTTACCATATCGGAGCTTCTCTTAAAGATTTAGGTAAGAAATGGTTTGCTTTTTCTAAGTTTGATAAAGAAGCATTAAAATTATTGGAGAGAATATAATGGAAAAAATAAATAATAAATCAATCAAAAAGAAGACAAAGACAAATAATTCTAAAATGGATTTAGCTTATAGTAAAATTCGAGAGATATTAGAAAAAGCAAGACTAAATGTTGTTAGATATGTTAATTCTACAATGGTTATGGGATATTGGGAGATAGGTAAGATCATTATTGAAGAAGAACAAAAAGGAAAAAAGAGAGCAGAATATGGTACACATCTGATAAAGCAACTCTCAATGAAACTTACAAAAGAATTTGGAAAAGGATTTGATGAGAGAAATCTAAGTTATATGAGACAATTTTTTATTACATTTCAAAATATGAACGCACTGCGTTCAGAATTAAGCTGGACGCATTACAGATTATTAATTAGAATTGAAAGAAAAGATTCAAGAAATTTTTATCTCAATGAAACTATAAATTCCAAGTGGAGCACAAGAGAGCTTGAGAGACAAATTAATTCATTACTCTATGAAAGAATTACATTAAGTGAAAATAAAGAAAAAGTAAAGGAATTATCAAAAAAAGGGCAAATCATTGAAAAAGCAGAAGATGTCATAAAAGACCATTATGTGCTTGAGTTTTTAGGTTTAAAAAAGAATGTAAAATATTTAGAAAAAGATATAGATAAAGCGTTGATTGATAAATTGAAAGATTTTTTGCTTGAGTTAGGAAAAGGTTTTTCGTTTGTTGAAAGACAAAAAAGAATTACTGTTGATGGAGACCATTACTATATTGATCTTGTATTTTATAATTATATTCTGAAATGCTTTTTTCTTATAGATTTGAAAATTGGGAAACTCACCCATCAAGACATAGGTCAAATGGATTTTTATTTCAGATACTTTGAGAAAGAAGAAAGAAGAGAAGGAGACAATCCCACAATAGGATTAATCTTATGCTCTGATAAAAATGAGGTTATGGCAAAATACACTTTGTTATCTGAAAATAAAGGAGTTTTTGCATCAAAATATAAATTATATTTGCCAACAGAAGATGAATTGAAAAAAGAATTACAGAGTGAACAGTTTGATTTAAGAAAAAAGAGGAATAGAATATAATGGAAATAATCTCACTAAATGTAATATCAGATATAATAATCCCAGTAATATTTGGAGTTATATTAGGAACGATTACAGGATTAATTCCAGGATTGCATATCAACTTAGTTAGTGTTATTATTTTATCATTGTCTACAATAGCTAACAAATTTTTCCCAATGGAAACATTGTTCATAACTATAATATGTATGGGGCTAACTCATACTTTTCTAGATTTCATTCCATCTACATTTTTAGGTGTTCCTTCTGAAGAAACAGCACTATCTATGCTTCCTGCACATGAAATGGTAAATAAGGGAGAAGGTGTGAGAGCTATTCTTTTAACTTTAATAGGTTCGTTGTTCAGCTTTGTGTTTTGCCTGATGACCATCCCTTTTTTAATAATATTTTTTCCATTGATTTCAAATTTTCTTAGTGGTAAAGTTGGAACTTTTTTATTGTTCATAATAATTTTCATAATGTATATAGAACATAAAAATAATAATCTAAACAAATCTCTTCTTATCTTTGGATTAGCCGGGATTCTTGGTTACTTTGTTCTAAATTCAGAAATAAAAGAACCATTATTCCCTCTTTTATCAGGATTGTTCGGAACAAGTATGATATTAAGCTCAATAAAAAATAAATCAAAAATTCCTCCTCAGAGAAAACTAAGGTTTGAGCTGATAAAAGATTTAATTGAAACGTTCAAGAAGAAATCTATAATCACATCTTCATTTGCAGGAGCATTGACTGGATTCCTCCCAGGGATTGGAGCCGCACAAGCATCTATAATCGGTTCAGTGATAGCAAAAGATGATGAGAAAGAAACTTATCTTGTAATGCAGGGAGGGATAAATACTGTTAATTTTTTCATCTCATTAATTACATTATATACCATATCAAAACCAAGAAATGGTGCTCTGGTTGTTGCACAAAAATTGATTAATAATGTGAAAATTGGATTTGATTTCGAATTTTTAATGAACACAATAATTGCATTAGTGATAACTGCTGTTATTGCTACTTTATTAGGGGTATTCATTAGCTCTAAAATAAGTCAATTAGTTACTAAGATAGATTATATGCTTATGATGAAATTGATTCTTGCATTTATATTGATAACAACAATATTACTTTCTGGAGTTAATGGGTTGGTTATTTTAGTAATAGCTTCTGTTATAGGTACAATAGCTATCAAGAAGAATATCGCAAAACATCATTGTATGGCGTGTATCTTAGTTCCCGTAATGTTGTGGACATTGTAGGGAAGGAGAGAAAGAGATGATAAAATCTGAAGAAATCATAATAGAAAAGCTCAAGAAAGAGCACAATCTTAGTAGTTTTATCTCTTATGAAAAAGATCTTGTTGATTTTATAAAAGAAGATGCGTTAATTAATCAAGATATGGAAAATTAGAATTTAAAAAAATAAAAGAAGGGAATAAAACAATTTCAATGTATTTGGATCTAAAAATGATTAACATTTAATATTAAATTTAGTGTTCATTGCTTCTTCTATAATTTTTAATCTCTTAGGATTAGGATTAATCTGTTCTTTAATCATATTCTTTATGAATCTCTCTGCATCCTTTCCTCTTAATGTTGGAGTTGGTTCAATAGGTCTTGCCATATTTAACTTAATGTTTTGCATTTATTTAAACTTTACTGTATATTTTTGGATATGTTCTAAAAAGGATAAAAATCAACTTAAAAAACAAAATCAGAACTCTTATATATTTCCTAAATATAATATCTAATCAAACTATAAAAAAGAGTGAAAGATGAAAAAACCTATAGCTGTCATAGCTCTCGGGGGGAATGCCCTCCAGAATAAAGGTGAGAAGTTAACCATATCTTCACAAATAAATAATGCACAAAAGGCTATGCACTACATTTCCAGATTAGCTAAAAAATATTCTCTTGTTATAACACATGGTAATGGTCCTCAGGTTGGGAATATATTGATTCGTTCTGAGACTGCACTTGGAAGAGCTTACTCATTACCTTTAGATATATGTGTAGCTGAATCAGAAGGAGAGATAGGATATATTTTAGAGCAATCATTGATAGAACAATTGAGAAAAAATAAACAAAAATCTCCCGTTGTTACAATTCTCACACAAGTTTTAGTTGACAAGAAAGATAAAGCTTTTACTAACCCAACAAAACCTATTGGTCCTTTCTATACAAAATCACATACTCAAATATTTAGTAAGAATAAAATCCCATTCATTGAAGATTCTAAAAGAGGATATCGGAGAGTTGTTGCTTCCCCTAAACCAATAAAAATAATTGAGGAAGATATCATCAAAAAATTGGTAGAAGAAGAAGTTATTGTGATTGCTGCTGGAGGAGGAGGGATTCCTGTAATCAAAGAAAATAAGAAGAACAATAATAAACTTACAGGGATAGAAGCAGTAATAGATAAAGATTTTGCATCTTCTTGTCTAGCAAATAGCATTAAAGCAGACATCATGATAATTCTTACAAGTGTGGATAATGTTTACATAGATTATGAAACAAGAAAACAAAAGAAACTTACAAAAATAAATATTAATGAAGCACAGAAATATCTTAAACAAAATCAGTTCGCGGAAGGAAGTATGAAACCAAAAATAGAAGCATCAATTGATTTTCTGAGACATGGCAAGAATAAAAATATTAAAGTTATCATAACTTCTCCTCAAAAATTAGAAAAAGCTTTATTAGGGAGAGCTGGTACTACAATAACAAAGAGGTGAATTATGGAAAATAGTACAGGGAAAAATAGAGATAAAAAAAACGTTATCATAATGGGAGCTGCTGGGAGAGACTTCCATGATTTTCTAACATTTTTTAAACCAAATCAGAATTACAATGTTGTTTGCTTTACTGCGGAACAAATCCCTGGGATTTCTGGAAGAAAGTTGCCTAAAGAAATAGCAGGAAAAAGATATCCAAAAGGTATCCCTATCTATCAAGAGAAAGATCTTCCTAAACTAATCAAGAAACATAAAATTGATGAAGTTATATTATCCTATTCTGATTTGAGACATGAAGATGTGATGCACAAAGCATCTATTGTTTTATCTTCTGGGGCGAATTTCAGATTGTTGAGTTATAATCAAACAAGCTTAAAATCAAAGAAACCAATAATAAGCGTATGTGCTGTACGTACAGGATGTGGGAAATCGCAAGTTTCTAGAAAACTCGCATTAATGTTGAAAAAGGCAGGGAAGAGGGTTGTTGCAATACGTCACCCTATGCCTTATGGAGATCTCAACAAACAAAGAGCACAAAGATTTGCTACGTATGATGATCTTAAAAAAGAAAAGTGTACAATAGAAGAAAGAGAAGAATATGAACCTCATATTAAAAATGGGATTATAGTTTATGCAGGAGTTGATTTTAAACAAATCTTAGAGAGAGCAGAGAAAGAAGCTGATGTAATTATTTGGGATGGAGGGAATAATGATGTTCCTTTCTATAAATCAGATCTTCATATAGTAGTTGTGGATCCATTCCGTGCAGGACACGAAGTTACATATCATCCTGGAGAAGAAAATTTCAGATTAGCAGATGTTATTATAATTAATAAAATGGATAGTGCTCCAAAATCAGGAGTTAATACTATTTTGTCAAACATAAAAAAGCTTGAGTCAGAGCAAAAGAAAAAAATTACAGTAATAAAAGCACGGTCCAAGATAACTCTTTCTGAAAAGATTAATCTAAGAAATAAAAAAGTATTGGTTGTTGAAGATGGTCCAACTTTAACACATGGAGGGATGAAGATCGGTGCGGGAGAAGTTATTGCAAAAAGAGTTGGTGCGAAAATAATAAATCCAAAAAAGTATGCAGTTGGAAGTTTGAAGAAGGTTTATGAGAAATTTAATCTATCAGAAGTTCTTCCTGCAATGGGATACGGAGATAAGCAAATTAGTGAGCTTCAGGAAACTATAAATAAAGTTCCTTGTGATTTTGTTATTGATGGAAGCCCATTTGATTTATCTCGTCTTATCAAAGTTAATAAAAAAGTTATCAATGTGAGTTATGATCTTGATGAGATTGGAGTTCCTAACCTTAAAACAATATTGAGGAAGTACAAATTTATATGATTTGTTGAAGTATTTGACCAATCAGACATCTCATCAAATATTTAAAATCATTTATATCATTGAAAATTGAGAGAGATAATAGATACAAAATGAAATATATAATAAAACAACCTCATTTGCTCTCAATAGCTCATCTGAGCAAGAAAGAAATTTTAGATTTAGTTAAAAATGCAGAACAAATCAAACGTTATCCTGGTAAATTTAGGAATAAGATGAAAGATAAAGTTCTCTTAACTTTTTTTCAGATGCCATCTCTTCGTACACAACTATCTTTTCAAACAGGAATGTTCCAAATGGGAGGGAGTGTTATTGATTATCATTCGGAACATTCTCCGTGGGCAAACGGAAAAGAGAGTATAGAAGATGTTGCACAAGTTATGAGCAGATATTTGGATGTAATCATGATGAGGATTCACGATCATAACTCTCTTCTGAGATTTGCAGAGAACTCTTCTATTCCTGTGATAAATGGATTGACTTCTTACGAACATCCATGCCAGATATTATCAGATTTGTTAACTATAAAAGAGAAGAAAAAGAAGGAATGGAAAAGAATAGAAAATAAAAATAACAATTACAACTATAACACCAAAGATAACACCAAAGATAATATTAAGAACAATACTCTTAAAATTGCATATTTTGGAGATTCTCTTAATAATGTTACACATTCACTCATATTTGCATGTGCAATTCTTGGGATCAATTTATCAATTGCGTGTCCAAACAAAAAAGAATATTTTCCGGACCCAAAAGTTTTAGATGAGGCAAAAGAATTAATAACAAAATATAATATTCATAACAAAATAGTTTATAACAAAAAAATAAATAACAACCAATCTAAAATAGAAGTTACAAATAATCCTTTAATTGCAGCAAAAGATGCAGACGTAATATATACTGATTCATGGATGAGTTATCGTATCAATCCTAAAGAAAAGAATAAGAGGATGAGTGCTCTCAAAAGATTCCAAGTAAATTCAAAAGTTATGAAATACGCAAAGAAAGATGCAATATTTATGCACGATCTACCAGCACTTCGTGGGATGGAAGTTACTTCTGAAGTTATTGATGGGAAACAATCTGTAATATTTGATCAGGCAGAGAATAGATTGCATATGCAGAAAGCTATTTTGTTGAATTTGTTAAAATAATATGAAAGATGAAACCAATCAAAAGATTAAATCCTGAAGAACTTTACATTCTTAGAGAGAAAGGTACAGAACCTGCTTTTTCTGGAGAATATTATGAATACAAAGAGAGAGGAGTTTACAAATGTAAATATTGCGGACAGAGATTATTTAGTTCCGAGAAGAAGTTTGATTCTGGATGCGGATGGCCTAGTTTTTATGATGCTAATAAAGAAAGTGTAGAATTCAATGAAGATCGAAGTTTGTTTATGAAACGAACAGAAGTTGTTTGCAATAAATGTAAATCTCATTTAGGGCACATATTCAATGACGGTCCAAAACCAACAGGGAAAAGATATTGTATAAATTCTCTTTCTTTGGATTTTGAGAAGTCCTAAATAAAGTTTTTTCAAACTCTTTTCAAACAAGTCATGAATTATGAGATTTTGGTTGTTTAGTTTATTCTTACAAACTCATAAAAAATTTAATAACATAGCTTTATAAACAAACTTTAGAGTTAATAATCATGGGTAATTTTAGATCAGATAATAGAGGAGGATCTCGTGGTGGACGTTCTGATGGGCGTTCCGGTGGATTCGGTGGCGGTAGAAGAGGAGGAGGATTTAGGGAAGGAGGATTTAGAGATAGAGATTCTAGGAGTTCTGAAAGGAGAAGCAGACCAGAAATGCATGAAGTTACATGTGACAAATGTGGAAAACAATGCGAAGTTCCCTTCAAACCAACAGAAAGTAAACCTGTTTTTTGTAGTGATTGTTTCAGAAAAGATGGAGATTCTTCAGGATCAAGAAGCAATTTTGGTTCAAGAAATAGAGAAAGTGTACCCAAATCAGGAATATCTTCCGAACAATTCAATCAGATTAATGCAAAACTAGATCGAATTTTAGAATTTTTAGAAGAATCTGAAAATGATGAAGATGATTCTGAAGAAGAGTAAGAAGGCACAAAATAGAATATTAATTACTAATCGAAATATAGCTAATCAGAATTAATAGTTTAAATTTTAGTTTTCTCTTCAATTGTTTTCATAAATATTTCTTTGGGCATATGTTGTTTGCAAAGCTTATTGAATTCTTTTTTAATTTCATTAGAACTTCTTTGGAGAATCTTAGCTCTCCCTAAGTTTTTATTAATTTCTAAAAAACAATTTGGATTTTTCATAGCTTCTCTCCCCAACATAACTCCTTTTATGTTCTTTCTATTTTCTGGAGTAATACTACCAATTAATTTTTTTATATCCTCCGAGTTTTTTATCCCTCCATTAATAATAAGTGGTAAATTATAAGATGCCATCTCATTTACAAAAAAATGTTTATATTTTGTAGATGAAGATTCTTTAGCGTGTTTGAGATGAATTGTTACATTTGTAAAGTTAGAATTTTTCTCTGCAACTTTCTCTAGTTCTTTAAACAAAGTGAATATGACTTTTTGTTTTACTTCTGTTTCATTCAATCCAAGCCTTAGTTTTATCCCAACTTTGTATTTATTTTGTTTCAATAATTCTTTTACAAGATTACATATTTTAGTTGGACGTTTGATCAAAGCAGCTCCTTGTCCAATTTTTATTAAATAAGGAGATGGACAGCTTGCATTGATTTGAATTCCATAAATATTATCTTTTTCAGGACGGTTCTTAATTTCTTCTTCTAATCTTTTAAGAAAAGCAGAACATTCTCTTTCTTTTGATGTTGCAATCTGAATCCATTGTTTTTGCCCTTTGATTGGAAAAGTATCTACCTTTTCCCATGCATTATTTCTTTTTACTAGGTTAGTTAAACTAAGCATTCCTGTATATGAATCAGAAGCACCTTTGCATAGCTTTCTGAATGCCCAACAAGTTACATTTTCCAAAGGAGCTAAATGGATTTCCATAGTTAGGTGTGTAATTATTCACTATAAAAAACATTTGTTCTTCAATAATTATCTTTTTTTTAAAAAGAATGTGTCATACAATATTTTTTATTGCCAAAATAAGTATTATTATCTATCTATTTTCTGCAACCAAAACTCCAGATTCTTCAGTTGTTATATTATAGAATTGTCTTTCGTTATTATGTCCATATATTTTAACAACATAAACTCTATTTGGTTCTATTACTTTACTATTGTTAACGAAGCCAGTTCTAAATCTCCCCATATAAACGAGATATTTTCTTTCTTTCAAATTTCTTCCTTCTATAACATATGCTTCATATAAATTTCCTCTATCAATCCCATCAGAAGCAGTAGGAAATTGTCCAGATAATCTTGGATTTTTAGCAATATCTAATCTTTCACTTAATTCTCTAAGTCTATTTGATAAATCATCAAATTTAGAATTTGAAATCTTTGATGCTTTGGGCGAATCTATCTCAAAATCAAATAATTTACGCAAATCCGAAGGATCCCCACTAATTCTTTCCTGTGCTTCCCAGTAATCTAATATTGCACTAGCTCCTTCAACTATTGGTTGTTGTGGATAATCAAATCTTTTTCTTATCATTTTTAAAAAAACGCTCCGGCCGGGATTTGAACCCGAGTCACTGCCTCGAAAGGGCAGTATGATTGGCCGGACTACACCACCGGAGCACATATCTTAATTCTTATTAATCTATTTATAAAGATTTGTGTCAGTTGGGTTTGATTTTTAATTCCGTGAAATAGCCTACTTTTTTGTTGTATTTTGATATCGGTATTTTTAAAATATGATATTATCTCAATTATTTTATAATTTTAAAGAATTCATAATTAATAAAAAGATAT
>Ga0210057_1003637_pt1 | contig 21147 bp, 21 predicted proteins | sample CryGeyCG2114_010_2_FD_183968 | JGI IMG/M metagenome (GOLD analysis project Ga0210057, IMG submission 183968) | Groundwater microbial communities from aquifer - Crystal Geyser CG10_big_fil_rev_8/21/14_0.10 (SPAdes) (version 2) | ecosystem: Environmental > Aquatic > Deep subsurface > Groundwater ...
AACACTTGATATACGAACTCCTTAAAATAATTGCTAAATTATAAAAAAAAATTTTTGAAAACTTGCATTCATAACTTGCTTGTGAATCCAATAATTTAATAATACCTCACAAATCAACAATTTGCAAGCCATTTTAATATCCTTTTTCCCAAAAATCTGTTATAATATAAACAGTTAATTTTTTATACTTTATGACTTTTCTTCAATCTATTGTTTTAGGTATTATTCAAGGACTTACCGAATTCTTACCAGTATCTTCTTCTGCTCATTTAATTTTTTTACCTCGTTTTTTTTCTTGGGGAGAACATGATATTGCTTTTGATATCATGCTTCACTTCGGTACGCTGTTTGCTGTCGTATTTTATTTTCGCAAAAAATTGTGGAAGTTGTTCTTAGCTTTTTTCAATTATCAAAAAGATATTTCGGTGGAAGTGAAATCTGACAAGAGACTTGCTTGGCTGATTGTGTTTAGTATTATTCCTGCTGGACTTGTCGGCTTCTTCTTTTCTGATTTGATTGAAAATACTTTTCGTTCGTCGGTATTTATGGCCTTCAATCTTATTTTCTGGGGTGTTGTCTTATTTTTGGCTGATAGATTTAGTAAAAGACAAAAGAGCTTGAAAACTTTGGAAAATATTTCTTGGAAAAACAACTTTTTTATCGCTTGTGTTCAAGCCTTGGCTCTTATCCCTGGTACTTCTAGATCAGGAATCACTATGACAGCCGGACTTTTTTCCAAATTAGACAAAAACTCTGTAGCTGAATATTCATTTTTGATGAGTGTGCCTATTATTTTTTTGGCAGGAGCTGACAATATTCTTAAGCTATTCAAAAATGGGTTAGGGGATTTGAATATTGCTATTTTGTTTACTGGTTTCTTGTTTTCGATGATTAGTGGTTTTTTGGCGATATCTTTGTTTTTGCAAATTATTAGAAAATGGAGTTTTACACCGTTCGTGGTTTATCGTATTCTTATTGGTTTGTTGATTTTATTTTTGTTGTAATAAGCAGACTCAGCAGATACAGCAGAACCAGCTAGTCAAATATTATTTCAACGTATCTCTATTTTATCTCTGTTTTATTTCAATCTTATCTCAATCTTATCTCTATTTATTAAAAACTGATTAACAAATTTGTAATAAAATAAAAGCTTGTCATTATGAAAAAACCTCAAACAATCGTCACAGTTCTCGGCGCTGGTAATATGGGTACAGCTATTGCTCAAGTTTTGGCTGACAATGGAAATATTGTCAATATTTGGAATTGGGAAGGGGACATTGAACCACTAAAACAAATAGAAAAACATCATGAAAATAAAAAATATTTGAAAGGTATCAAATTGTCAGAAAATATTATTGCCAAATATAATATTGAAGATGCTTTGCAAGGTGCTAGTTTCGTATTTTTGGCAATTCCTAGTGGTGTACTTGAACATACTATTGCTTTTGCTTCTAGAAATATTAAAAATAGGGCAGTCGTAATAGACTTGTCAAAAGGAATTGATGCTAAGAGTTTACAAATCACTTCTTTTATCATTGCTAAGCATTTGCGTGTTGGTCTAAAGAAAAATGTTGTGACAATTTCTGGTCCAGCTATTGCTTCTCAGATGGTCGCCAAAAAATTTACAGCGATGAATATCGCTTCTAAAAATAATCACGCTATCAAAAAGGTCAGAGCAATTATGGAAAATGATTATATCAAGTTGGTACCAACCCATGATGTGATTGGGGTTGATGTTGGTGGATCTTTCAAAAATGTTTATAGTATTGCGATTGGGATGTGTGAAGGCTTGGGTTATGGTCTCAATACCAAAGCTGCTTTGATTACTTATGCCATCAAAGAAATTGCTGATATTACCAAGGCTATGGGAGGCAAAAGACATACAGCTTATGGTTTGGCTGGTTTGGGTGATCTTATTGGTACTTCTCTTTGTGAAGATAGTCGTAATCATCGTTTTGGCAAATATTTGGGACAAGGTCTGACAGCTGAGAAGGCTAGAGCTAAAGTGAAACAAACTGTGGAAGGAATTGATGCTACAGATTGTCTAGTCAGATTGTCCAAAAAGTATAATTTAGATACACCTTTTGCTCATACTATTTTTCATTGTATTTCTAGTAAGCATGATCCTAGGAGAGCTTTTGAGCGTCTGCTCAGGGAAGTTCTTTAGGTAGTATTGACGACAGATCAATATTATAGTATGATAAGTATGATAAATCATATTTATCTTTGTTTTTACCTAAGGCAAATTAGTGATTATTAACATGATTTATTTTTGAAATTTAGTCTTGCCAATTAGTAGTATAAAATTTAATTGATTGTTTATGAAAAAAAGTAAAATAGAAAGAGAAGAAATTTTTGGTTATATTTATGGTACTACGCTCTTGGGAGAAAGAGGTCAAATAGTTATACCAAAAAAACTCAGAGAAAAACTTAAAATGAAAAAAGGTGATAGTTTCGTAGTCGTAGAAAAGCATGGTATGGTAGCACTGATGCCAACAGCTATGATGAGTGATTTCGTAACTGAAATGACTAGACATTTGGAGGAAATAAAAAGTAAGAAATAAGGAGTAAAAATTAATAAACAATTAGTAACAGTAATTTAGAAATAATATACAAGTTTCAATTTTGAAATAAAAATTAAAACATTTAAAAATTGAAAATTACTAAATTTAAAATTTTAATTTTATGGCAGAAGAAAAAAAGAAAAAGAAATTTTATAAAAGAAAATCGTTTTATGCGATTGTTGTTGTCATTTTGTTGGTAGGTCTAGTTGTCTATGGTCAAATAAAAAAAGCCAATACTCCTGTTAGTTATGAGACAGCCAAGGTAGAACGTGGTTCTTTATCACAGACTGTCGACGCTACTGGTAATGTCGAATCAGCAGGTTCTCTTGATTTGCGTTTTGAAAAGAGTGGTAATATGTCAAAAATTTATAAACAAGTAAATGATGAGGTGAAAGCTGGAGATATCATCGCTGAATTAGATGTAAGTAGTGAAAATGCTCAAGTTGCTCAAGCTAGTGCTTCTGTCTCTCAAGCTAGAGCTAATTTGGACAAAGTTTTGTCTGGTGCTACTGATGATTATGTCTTGGGCATCAAATCAAACTATGACAAAGCCAAAGCAAGCCTCGATCAAGTAAAAGCTGGTTCAGCAGATACTATTGCCAATGCGGAATCAGTAGTGAGAACTGCAGAAAATAATTTGAAATTGTCAGAAGGTGGAGAAAATAGTCAGATAGTTGGTAATGCTTATCAAGATTTGTTTGCTACCATCCAATCTGTACAAAATTCTTTGTCCAATGCTTTGACTGATTCTGATAATATTTTGGGTGTAGATAATACACTCGCCAATGATAGCTTCGAAGATGTCTTGTCAGCACTAGACAGTAGTAAACTCAATACTGCCAAAACAAAATATAACATAGCCAAATCAGCAAAAAATAATTTGGATAGTGTCGCTAGCGCACTTAGTCTTATTTCTTCTCATGATACAATTGATAATGTCGCAAGTGTAGCTGAAAGTGGTTTGGTATCTGCCAAAGATTTGCTTTTTGCGATGTCACAGATGCTTGATGCTACAGTACCAATTGGTAATCTTAGTCAAACTAGTTTAACAACTTTGAAAACAACAATTAGTACGGATAGAACTGATATAAGTACCAAATACACTACAATTATTGGCAAAGTCCAAGCTGTAGAAACTGCCAAAAATAGTTATACTACTTATCAAATCGCTTATGACAAAGCCAAAGCAAATTTGGAAAATGCCAAAGTTAGAGCTGAAGCTGATGTAGCTTCTGCTGAAGCTAGTCTTATTCAAGCTGAAGCTCAGTACAATGATGCCAAAAATCCAGCTCGCAGTGAAGATGTTTCTTCGGCTCGTGCCCAATTGGCTGGAGCTCAAGCTAGTTTATCACAAGCAGTGGCTACTCGTAACAAAGGTAGAATAGTAGCTCCTGTAGCTGGTACTATTGCTAAGCTAAATGGTAAAGTCGGAGAATTCATCAATGCCACTGGAGTCGTAGCTCAAATAGTAAATCCAAATATTTTTGAAATAGAAGTAGCTATCCCAGAGACAGATATTATAAAAATTTCTGTTGGGGACGATACTGATATTACACTGGATGCTTATGGTGATGATCATCACTTTGTTGGCAAAGTTAGTCAGATAGAAACAGGTGAGACAGTGATTCAAGATGTGGTTTATTACAAAGTTACTATTTCGATGGAAGATAATAGCGAAGATGAATTTAATATTTTGAATGGTATGACTGCCAATGTCCTTTTCTATACTGAAAAAAAAGATGATGTCTTGTACATTCCACAAAGAACAATCCAAACTGATGATAGTGGTAAAAAATATGTTCGTGTTTTGAAAAATTCTAAAGTTGAAAATGTTTATATTGGAACTGGTTTACGTGGTGATAATGGTCTTATTGAAGTTATTTCTGGTTTAGAAGAAGGACAAAATATTGTGGTGAGAGTAAATGCTTAGAAATGCTGATTTTAATTATGAACATCAAAGAAATCTTTAGCACAATTTATGAGGTTTCAAAAAAAGAAAATGTAAATGTCTATGCTGTTGGTGGTCATGTGCGTGATTTGTTGCTCAAAAGAAGAGTGAAGAAAGATATAGATTTTGTGGTAGTCGGAAGTGGTTTAGAATTTGCTAAAAAATTTGAAATTGAATACGAAGGTGAGGGGACTTTGATAGAGTTCCCTGATTTTGATACTGCTAGATTTGTGTTTACAAGAACAATGGATCTAAAGGTAGAAGAACCAGAAAAAACTTTTGATGAAAATCAAATTAAGAAAGAAAAATTATTTGAAATAGAATTTGCTGGGGCTCGCACTGAAAAATATGATGAAAATTCACGCAAGCCTCAAGTCGTTGCCACAGATTTAAAAACAGACTTGGAGCGTCGTGATTTCACAGTCAATGCGATGGCGCGAAAAGTCATGGCGAGTGGTTTGTCCAAAAAAATAGAAGATCCTTTTGATGGTCAAAAAGATTTGGCCAAAAAAATATTGCGTACGCCACTTGATCCAGATGTTACATTTTCAGAAGATCCATTGCGTATGCTTCGGGCTACTAGATTTGCCTCTCAACTTAATTTTGAAATTGAGAAAAAGACTTATTTGGCATTGGAAAAAAACAAAGAAAGATTGAAAATTATTTCAGCTGAACGTATTCAAGAAGAGTTCATGAAATTATTGTCAACACCGAAACCGTCTGTTGGTTTGTGGATTCTTTATGAAACAGGACTTCTAAAAATGTTTTTACCAGAGGTTTGTGATCTTTGGGGAGTAGAAGAAGTCTATGGCCACACCCACAAAAACAATTTAGATCATACTTTCAAAGTTGTAGACAATCTGGCTGAACGTTCTAATAATACTTTACTGCGTTATGCAGCACTCATGCACGACATTGGCAAACCAGGTACAAAAAAATTTATCAAAGGTCGTGGTTGGGCTTTTGATATGCATGAACATTTGGGGCGTAAAACTGTTAGAATTATTGGCAAACGTTTGCGTATGAGTAAGAGTGATACTGAGTACGTTGCCAAACTTGTACGTTGGCACCAACAACCGATTGCTCTTATGGACGAAGGAATTACCGATAGTCCTGTGCGTCGTCTGGTTGTCAATTTGGGTGATGATTTGGAAGATTTGTTGACTTTGTGTCGTAGTGATATTACCACAGGCAATCCAAAAAAATTGGAAAAACGTCTCAAGAATTATGATGTTTTGGAAATTCGCATTGCCGAAGTTTTGGAAAAAGACAAACTTAGGGCTTTCAATTCGCCAGTACATGGTGAAGAAATTATGGAAATGTGTAATTTGAAACCAGGCCCAACTGTCGGTAGAATAAAGAAAGCATTAGAAGAAGCTATACTTGATGGTAAAGTTGAAAATGATTACCAAAAAGTAAAAGAATATTTTTTTACTATCAAAGATGAATATATGCAGAGTGTGCAGGAGTGGGAGAAAAACTAAAACAGCAGAATAAGCTTATCTACATTGTATCTCTATTTTATCTCAATTTATTTTATAATGTTGAAATATAAAAACTTTTTAATTTAAAAATGTACTATGTCTAAGCTTATTGAAGTCAAAGATCTAAAAAAACAATATGAAAATGGAGAAGTGGTGACCAAAATTTTGCATGGTCTAACTTTTGATATTGAAAAAGGGGAATTTGTTTCTATTATGGGACCTTCTGGTTCTGGCAAATCAACCTTGATGCACATCTTAGGTTTCTTGGATACTTTGAGTGAAGGTACTTTCTTTTTTGAAGGACGAGATGTGAGTAAATTATCAGATGATGAATTGGCTGACATGCGTAGCAACAAAATTGGTTTTGTGTTTCAAGCTTTCAATCTCTTAAATCGTTCTACTACTTTGGAGAATGTCATGTTACCACTGCTCTACACCAAAATATCCAAAAAAGACAGAATAAAAAAAGCCACCGACTTACTCAATCAAGTTGGTCTTGGTCATAGACTTGATTACTCACCAAGCAAGCTTTCTGGTGGTGAAAAACAACGTGTAGCGATTGCTCGCGCTTTGGTCAATGACCCGGAAGTCATTTTTGCTGATGAGCCTACTGGCAATCTTGATTCCAAATCTGGTTTGCAAGTCATGAAATTATTACAAGATTTGAATAGAGAAAAAGTTCATAGTATTATCCTAGTTACTCATGAAAAATATACGGCCGAACATGCCGAGCGTATTATTACTTTGAAAGATGGTTTGATTGAATCAGACAGAGCTGTTACCAAAAGACAGATTGCTGATGAGAACAATACTTTGATTAAATAAAATCATGTTAATTTGTTTTAAATTTAGAATTAGTTTAGATAAATACAATTTTTCACGTATTACGTAACAAAAATTGATATGGGGTATAGGGTACGTGTTATGTGTTCAGCTATTTAAATATTTTATACTTTTTATTTTTTACTTTTTACTAATTAAATTATGGATATAGTGGAAAGTGTAACCAGTTCCTGGAAAATAATTGCTCGTAGTAAAGCGCGTTCTTTTTTGACGATGCTTGGTATTGTGATTGGTGTGATGGCGGTAATTATCGTGATGTCTGTTGGGGCTGGCGCACAAAGTCTTATTATCAATCAGGTAAAAAGTCTTGGTTCAAACTTGGTAGTTGTTTTATCAGGAAATTCAGGAAAAGATGGTCCGCCAGCTTCTGCTTTGGGAATTGTGGTGACAACTTTGAATTATGGTGATGGACAAGAAATCTTGAAAAATGGTTGCAAATGTATTAAGAGCCTGGCTATGTATGTGACTGGTAACGATACTATTACTGCAGGAGACAATATTGAAAATAACAATTATACTGGTACGACAGCTAGTTATATAGATGTAGAAGACACACAAGTAGAGTTTGGACGTTTTTTTTCTGAGGATGAAGAAAAAGGTGTAAGTAGAGTAGCTGTTCTTGGTTCTGGAATAAAGGACAAATTGTTTGGCACAGAAGATGCGGTTGGTAAGAGGATAAGAATTGGTAAAACCAACTTCAATGTGATGGGTGTGATGAAACAACGTGGGGTGAGTGGTTTCCAAAATCAAGATGATCAAATGTTTGTGCCAATTAGTACTGCCCAAAAATTGTTGCTTGGTATAGATCATATCAATTATATAAGAATGAAAGTGGACAATGCTGATGATGTCAATGGTGCTGTGGATAGTGTTGAACAAGTTTTACGTGATAGACATAATATTGGCACAGGAGAAGTGGATGATTTTTCGGTCAGATCAATGGCTCAAGGACTTAGTGCTATATCTAGTATTACTGATGCTCTAAAATTTTTCTTGGTGGCCATTTCTAGTTTGGCTCTTATTGTTGGTGGTTTTGGTATTATGAATATCATGCTGGCCACTGTCCAAGAACGTACGCAAGAAATTGGTTTGCGCAAAGCTGTCGGCGCAAAATCAAAACAAATTACCACGCAATTTTTGGTAGAATCAGTGGTGATTACTTTTATTGGAGGAAGTATCGGAATAATTTTGGGAGTTTTAATCTCTATTATTGTTGCCAAAGTTGCTCAAGCTATGGGCTATGCTTGGGATTTGGTTGTAACACCTATATCAATTTTGGTGGCTTGTGGAGTTTCGGTAGGAATTGGTTTGATTTTTGGGATAATTCCCGCTCGTCGAGCTAGCAAACTAAACGCTATTGAGTCGTTGCGTTACGAATAAAATAATTATGTTTTTCAAAGATATTTTACAAATTTCTAGTACCGCCTTACTCAGACAAAAAATGCGTACTATTTTGACTATTATTTCTCTTAGTATTGGTATTGCTTCAGTTGTAATTATTATTTCAGCTGGTAAAGGGCTTGAATCAATGGTACTAGGTGAACTAGATATGTACAATCCTAATACTTTGAATATTGAAGTGCGTGTGCCAAGTAAAGGTGGTGCTGGTAGTGCTACTAGTATGGCGACTGGTGTGACGATTACTACACTGAAAAATTCTGACATGGATGAAATTGTAAAAATACCAAATATTTCTTTGGCTTACAATTATATTACCAGTCAACAGGTCATAAAGTATCAAGAACAAAATAAGACAGTTACCGTCTTTGGTTATGGAGCCAATGCTGACAAAGTAGATAATGTTAAGGTTTCGGCTGGACGTTTTTATACAGCAGAAGAAGAAAATTCTTTGGCACAAGTAGTCTTTATTGGCGCCAAAATAAAAGCTGAATTATTTGGTGATAGTGATGCTGTTGGCAAAACTGTTTTTATAAAAGGCAAAGCTTTTCGTGTGGTTGGTGTTCAAGAAAAAGTAGGCGCTAGTGTTGGTTTTGATATGGATAGTATTATTTATATTCCTACCAAAACTTTGCAAAAGAGATTTTTGGGTACTGACTATGCTATTGGTATCAATGCTCATGTGATTGATATGTCAAAATTGGAAACTACCAAAGAAGACGTAGGAATGCTTTTGCGTGATAGGCACGATATTACAGATTCCAGTAAAGATGATTTCAAAGTGACTACGATGGATGAAATTCGTGGCACTTTGGAAACTGTGGTTGGTGGTATTACTTTGTTACTTATTGCCCTTGTTTGTATTTCTCTTATTGTTGGCGGAGTTGGTATCACCAATATTATGTATGTGACAGTAACAGAGCGTACTTTTGAAATAGGACTTCGCAAATCTCTGGGTGCCAAATCAAAAGATATTTTGTGGCAATTTTTGGTAGAAGCTATAATACTTACTTCTGCTGGGGGAGTAGTTGGAGTTATTTTGGGCATTCTAGTTTCTTATGGTATTTTTTTGGGAGCAATAAATTTTGGCTTAAAATGGGTTTTTATTGTACCTCTTTATTCTGTATTTTTGTCTATCGGTTTTTCTGCTGCCGTTGGTCTATTTTTTGGTATTTATCCAGCCAAACGTGCAGCTGCTTTGAACCCTATTGAAGCGATTAGGAAAGAATAAGGATACGAAATACGAAAGGTACGTAATTACGAAAGTGTCGGAGTTCGTATTTTTCGTAAATTTCGTATTTCGTATCTGTTTGCTATTGCCTTCTTAAAATGTATACTTCTTGCTTTTTTTGCCAAATATTGCTATTATACATCCATAAATATTAGTCAATAAAAAGACTATGTGGAGCTTTATTTGGAACGATTTATTATATCAGCCTGTTTTCAATGTCCTTATTTGGTTGTATAATAATACCGCTCATCAAAATTTAGGTTGGGCGGTAGTCTATTTGACTGTTTTTTTGCGTATTCTGCTTTTACCTTTGACTGTTATTGGTGAGAGAAACAAAGTCCGTGATGAACAAGTCCAAGAAGATATCAAAAAAATTGAAAAAGAATTTCGTAATGATCCCACGCTCCAAAAAGAAGAAATCAGAAAGCTAGTTAAAAGAAACAAAATAAATCCTTGGGCTAAGGTGTTGGCTCTTGGTATTCAGTTGCTAGTTTTGATTTTACTTTATCAAGTATTTTTGCAAGGTATTACTGGAGAAAAATTATTGCGTACTTTGTACGAGTGGGTAGATTTTCCGGGTAGTATCAATATCTTTTTTTATGGCTTTAATATTGGTGCTAGGCATGATATAGTATGGCCAGGATTTGTGGCGATTGTCCTTTTAGCAGAAATATATATAGACTTCAAAAGACACAAAGAAAATGTTACTAAGTCTGATTTGGCTTATTTTATCTTGTTTCCGGCATTTTCTTTTTATATCTTGTGGTTGTTGCCAATGGTCAAATCAATATTTATTTTAACCTCAATGTTCTTTGGTATGTTTATTGGCTTAATTATTAGGGCATTGTTCAAACCACACAAAAAACAAGAAAATTAATTTTTTATTATAATAAAAATATATGGCTGGAGATTCACTAGACAAATTGATGTACTCATTTGTCATGGAGGATGTACTAAAAGGCTTATTTATAAAAGTTCCACCAGGTCACGTGGCCTGTGTTTATGATTTGGGCAGGGGAGTACTTCGAAAAGTTTTGACACCCGGTCTTCATTTGAAAATTCCTTTTTGGCAAAAGGCAAGACTTTTCAATACTCAAACTTTGGAATATGCCATAACTAGAGAGTTCAATCCACTAAATCCTAGAGCCATGGGAGATGTACCAATTGGGGCAGTAACTAAGAGCAACAAAAAAATTGCTATTGAAGGTACTGTACTTATTCGTCTAGATATTCACCAAATTCCCAATATTTGGCAGACTATCGGTGAAGATTTTGTGGAAAAAATTATCCGTCCAACTATGCGTAGTCGTATGCGTATGGTGATTAGTCGTTTTGATGTTGATGAAATTATTGGTGCTAAGCGTGATGCTGTGGAAACAGAATTAAAAAACGAATTGGAAAGAATATTTTATTCTCGAGGTATCTATGTAGAAAATGTTTTGTTGAGTGAAATCTCTAGTATCGCAGAGATTAGAAATGCTGGTAAGACTGTGGCAGAAGGAGAGTAAGACTTTTTAATCTGAGAAAATTTAACTAAAAAATAAAAATCGAGTTACAAACTCGGTTTTTTATTGTTCCATTGACAAAGAAAAAACCACAATGGGACCATGAAACAATGGGGTAATACGTATGAGAAAATAGAATGTTGTTGAATAAAGGACTGTGTGGACAAATTGTCACTTGACACTATAGAGTGATAATAGTATAATATCACTGTAACATATAGAGTGCTAATAATATAAAGTATGTTAGATGAAAGAAAAGCCAAAATTTTGGCTCTAATAATTGAAAATTACACCAAATCAGCTGAACCTATCGGATCTAGTTTTTTGGTTGATGAATCTGAATTGAAACTTAGTGGAGCTACTCTTCGCAATGAAATGCGAGATTTAGAAGAGTTGGGTTTTTTGACTCATCCTCACACTTCGTCAGGTAGAATTCCTACAGAAAAAGGTTACAAATACTATGTAGAAAATATCATGAAGGTGAAGACTATAGCCAAAAAAGTTGCAGAAGATTTTGAGAGTGTCACTGCTGAAAAAATAAATGATGAACTAAAAACTATTGCTAAAAATATTTCTGAAAAAACTGGCAATGCTGTCATCATTGCGTTTGGGGCTGGCTCACTTTATTACACTGGTATCAAGAATCTTTTCTCTCAGCCAGAATTTCATGATTATACCTATATGGTCAGTGTTAGTACTATTTTTGATCAGTGTGAAGATATGATAGGCGACATGTACAAAGCGATTGAAAGTGTGGAGCCAAAAATTTTTGTTGGTTCAGAAAATCCTTTTGGTAGTATGTGTGGTCTCGTTGGTGTTAAACTAAAAAATAATATTTTGTTTATGGTGTTGGGTCCAATTCGTATGGATTATTCTACCAATTATACATTGTTAGATTATTTACTAAAAAAATTTAATTAAAAATATTTATGTCTGAGGAAAAGAAATTAAAAGAGGATGATAAATCCTCCCACAGCCCAAGGCGTGTGCAGCAAGGTGGACTAACCTTCGGTCGGAAGATAAATAAAAAAATAGCTGAGTTAGAATTACAGTTGGAAGAATACAAAGCTGGCTGGCAAAGAGCCCAAGCCGATTACAAAAATTTACAAGCCGAAATTGATAAGAAAAAAAGTGAGTGGGTAAAGATGAGTGAATTGCAAGTATTGTCTGATTTTATGCCAGTCTATGATAATTTCAAAAAAGCATTTTTGCATCATCCAGAGTTAGATGTAGAAAATGAAAATGATAAAAAAATAAAAAATTGGATAGACGGAGTTGGTTACATTATGAAACAGTTTGGTGATGTGTTAAAAAACTTTGATATAGAAGAAATAAAAACTATTGGAGAAAAGTTCAATCCAGAAATGCATGAAGCCCTGGGTGAAGAAGAATCTGAGGAAGAAGAGGGAACTATTCTAAAAGAAGTAGATGTTGGATATATGATGAAAGGAAAAGTGATAAAAGTGGCTAAGGTAATAATTGCTAAAAATTCCAATAATCAATAAACAATCTGCCTGCCGGCAGGTAGGATTCCAAATAATATACAAATAATAATTTGGAATTTGTAATTTATTTATTTGTAATTTTCAAATATATGTTACCAAGACTATTAGATCCATTTTCTGAAATGGAAAATACAGTAGGAAATTTTCCTGCTCTTATCCATAATGGTGATTTCAATCAAAAAACTTTTGTACCGGCTGTAGACATTTATCAAACAACAAAAGATGTCATAGTCGAAACTACTTTGCCAGGAGTGAATCCTGAACAAGTCGTAGTCAGTGTCGAAGGTGGTGTTCTCACTATAGAAGGTGAAAGTAAAAGAGAACATGAAATAGATGAAAAAAATTATTATCGTAAAGAAGTTCGTAGTGGTTCATTTTTTAGACAAGTAGCTTTACCTGTCCCTGTGCAAGAAGACAATGTAATCGCTGAGTTTGAAGATGGAGTACTAAAAATTACTTGTCCAAAAGCAGATGAAAATAAATCAAAAAAAATAAGTGTGAAGGTTGTTAAAAAGAACAAATAACACGAATGTTAAACAAATTACACTAATTAACTGGCAGTGGTGGACTGAACATTCTAAACTGCTAAGATATTATTAATAATATGGATTTATTAAATATTGAAATAGAAACAGAAAGACTTAGACTAATACCTGTTTCAGAAAAATATCTGGAAGATATATTTAAAGAATTTTCTCCAGAGATTGTTACTTATATGGTTCCAAAACCAGCCGAAAAAATAGAAGAAACCGATACCTTTATTTCTAGCACTATAGAGAATATGAAAAAAGGTGAAGAAATTGTTTTGTCTATTTTGAAAAAAGATTCTGGAGAATTTGTGGGTATTACAGGACTTCATTATATTGATACTCTTCATCCTCATTTTGGGGTTTGGACTAAGAAAAGTTCACATGGTAACAAATATGGACGAGAAGCTTTGCAAGGTTTCAAAAAATGGGCAGATGAAAATATAAAATATGAATATATTGTTTACCCAGTTGATAAAAGAAACATTGCAAGTAGAAAAATAGCAGAAAGTATTGGTGGTGTGATAGAAGACGAATATGAAAAAGTTGGTATGGGAGGTCAACAGCTTGATGAAGTGGAATATCGTATTTATAAAAACAAAAGTGATTAAGTGAAAAAAACTAATTAAAAAATATAAATTAAAATTAAGAAACGCTCAGGGTCTACAGATCCTTCACTGCGTTCAGGATTAAGTAAAAAAACTATGTCAAAAATATTAGGAATCGATTTGGGAACAACCAATTCATGTATGGCTATCATCGAAGGTGGTCAGCCAAAAGTATTAGAAAATAAAGAAGGAAATCGTACTACACCATCTGTCGTTGCTATGTCAAAAACAAGTGAACGTCTTGTTGGTCAGCTTGCTAAGCGTCAAGCTGTAACCAATCCAAGTAATACGCTTTATTCTATCAAGCGTCTTATTGGTCGTCGTTTTGAAGATAAAGAAGTAAAAGATATTATAGAACACTCACCATATACTATTATCAAAGATGGTGATAAACTCAAAATAAAAATGGGGGACAAAGAATATACACCTCCAGAAATTTCAGCTATGATTTTGCAAAAATTAAAAGCAGATGCTGAAGAAAAACTTGGTGAAAAAATTACCGAAGCTGTAATCACTGTGCCTGCTTATTTTGACGATTCACAAAGACAAGCAACAATTGCTGCTGGTGAAATCGCTGGCCTAAAAGTTGCTCGTATTATCAATGAACCAACAGCAGCTGCTTTTGCTTATGGCTTTGACAAAAAAGGTGACCAAAAAATAATGGTTTACGATTTGGGTGGTGGAACATTTGATGTCTCAGTGTTAGATATTTCTCATGATGGTGAACAATCAACAGTAGAAGTATTATCAACCAATGGTGATACTCATCTTGGTGGTGATGATTTTGATAAAAAAATTATGGAATGGATTCTAGAAGAATTCAAAAAAACAGAAGGTATAGATCTTAGTAAAGATCCTTTGTCATTACAACGTGTCAAAGATGCTGCTGAAAAAGTAAAAATTGAATTATCAAGTACTGTAGATGCTGAGGTCAACGAACCTTTCATCACTTCTGGTGCTGAAGGTCCAAAACATTTGAGTTTGAAACTTAGTCGTGCCAAGTTGGAAGAGCTTGTTGCTGATTTGGTAGAAAAAACTATGGGACCAGTTAGAAAAGCTTTGGAAGATGCCAAAATGCAAAAATCTGAAATCAATGAAATTGTGCTTGTTGGTGGTATGACTCGTATGCCTTTGGTACAACAAAGTGTTGAAAAATTCTTTGGTAAAAAACCAAACATTACTGTCAACCCAGACGAAGTCGTTGCTGTTGGTGCGGCTATCCAAGCTGGACAATTGCAAGGTGATTTGGGCAAAGAAATTTTGCTTCTTGACGTCACTCCACTTTCATTAGGACTTGAAACTCTTGGTGGAGTTTGTACCAAGCTTATTGACAGAAATACCACTATTCCAACAAGTAAAACTCAAGTATTTTCTACAGCAGCGGACAATCAGCCAAGTGTAGAAATACATGTTTTGCAAGGTGAACGTGAAATGGCTACTGACAACAAAGCTCTTGGAAGATTTATGCTTGATGGTATTCCTCCATCTCCACGTGGTGTTCCTCAAATTGAAGTAAAATTTGATATTGACGCTAATGGTGTTTTGCAAGTATCTGCTAAAGACAAAGGAACTGGCAAAGAACAATCTATTCGTATTGAAGCTTCTTCTGGTTTGTCAGATGAAGAAATAGAAAAAATGAAAAAAGATGCTGAAGCTCATGCTGATGAAGATAAGAAAAAACGTGAAATGATTGATATCAAAAATACAGCTGACACTATGATCTATACTACCGAAAAAATGATGAAAGATGTAGAAGAAAAAAAGATTGAAGTGACAGAAGAAGAAAAACAAAAAGTAAATGATGCTCTAGTAAAGATGAAAGAAGTAAAAGAAAAAGATGATATAGAAGAAATCAAAAAAGTTTCTGAAGAATTATCTACTGTTGCTCAAGCTATTGGGATGAAGATGTATCAACAAGAGCAAGCTCAAACGCAGAAAGACGCTGACACTACGCAGACAAACGCGGAAGGTAAAACAGAAGAAAAGAAAGATAAAAGTGAATCTGTTGAGGGTGAAGTAGTGGATGATAAGAAATAAGCAAATCTAGCAGAATCAGCAAACACAGCAGATTCAGCAAGTTCCTCCCCTAGTAGGGGAGGTTAGGAGGGGTTTTGTGTAAATGCTCTATACCTAAACTTTAAGAAATACTTTCTAATTGAATAAATATCTTTGCCCTGTCCTAATTTGGACGGGGCAAATGGTTTGTTTAATTGAAGGTATTGGAGTAAAATGTAGACATATATTTTAGATGTCAGGTGTTATAGATAATTATTTTAAGGATGTAATATATTCTTGTCACGGACAAGAAAAGTGGTTCACGTCCTGGAAGGACATAAGATTTTAGGCTGGTACTTTAGTACCAGTAAAAATGTGTTTTATTATGTAGTCCCAGAGGGACGATTGATAAAATTATGTCAGATACATTTTCAAAATTATTTTTTCATGTTGTTTTCAGTACCAAGGAAAGAATAAAATTTCTTAAACCAGATTTGAGAGTCAGACTATTTGAATATATGGGAGGAATAGCTAAAAATAATAATTTTCAAACAGTATTTACAAACGGCATAGATGATCATTTACACACGTTATTATTGCTTAAACCAAATATGGCTGTTTCAAAAGCTGTTCAGCTTTTAAAAGGTGGTTCTTCAAAATGGATACATGATAATTTTTCAGATTTAAAAATGTTTACTTGGCAGAGTGGTTTTTGTGCTTTTTCTGTTAGTCATTCCCAAGTTGAAAAAGTCATTGAATATATTTCAAAGCAGGAAGAACATCACAAAAAAATGGATTTTAAAGATGAATACAAAAAATTATTGAAAATAAATAATATAGATTATAAAGAACAATATTTATTTTGAACACGTAGTTCATCCGTCCCTCTGTGACTTGTTTGTAGAAAATTATAGACAATTAACAAAAAAATCAACTACCTCGTAGCATCGTGCCCAAGGCTGATCAGTCCTCTGGCTGAAGCTGACGAGATATGAGAAGGAATCCTGACTTAGTCGGGATAGCAAGAGCTATGGGGAATTAAAACCTCTCGTCCGCCTTGCCGTGCACTCCTTTGGCTGTGAGCGGATTAAATTAGCTAAAATTATTTTATGGACAATTCACAATCACAAAATGAAAATAAAGGCATTCAAATAAAAGTAACTGATGAAGTATTGGCTGGAAAATATTCTAATATGGCACAAATCTCTCACAATAGAGAAGAATTTGTGCTTGATTTTATAACAATTTTGCCACCAGCAGGAACACTGAATTCTAGAATAATCATGAGTCCAGGACACTACAAAAGAATGATCAAAGCTATGCAAGAAAATTTGCGTAGGTGTGAAGAAAGTTTTGGAGAAGTAAAAGAGTCTAGTGAGCCTGAGACTATTCTTGGTTTTCCTGTTAAGTAAACTAGTAAGAATTAAGGATTAAGTAATAAGTAATAAGTATTAAGAATTATTCAATAATAAAATGTCAGATTTAAGGAAATAGAACTCCCTATAATCTCTGCCACAGGGATGGGTTCACAAACTTTTAAAGATTTGTTGGTTTGGCAAAAAGCTCACAAAATGGTTCTTGAAGTATATAAAGTGACGTCTAATTATCCGAAACATGAACTTTTTGTGCTTATTAGCCAGATTAAACGCGCTACAATATCTGTACCTGCAAATATTGTTGAAGGCTTTAGAAGGGTAGGAAATCAAGATAGTATAAGATTCTATAATATTTCTGATGCTTCTTTAGAAGAATTAAAATATCACATGTTTTTATCAAAGTATTTCTTTAATGATGGATGAAGTAGGTAGATTGTTATATGGTTGGATCCAAAGTCAAAAAAAATCTTAATTCTTAATTCTTAATTGTTATTACTTATCAAAAAATATGTCCAAAGACTATTACAAAATTCTCGGTGTTGATAAAGGAGCTAACAAAGACGAAATCAAAAAAGCTTTTCGTAAACTTGCTCACGAACATCATCCTGATAAAAAGACTGGTAATGAAGAAAAATTCAAAGAAATAAATGAAGCTTTTCAAATATTAGGTGACGATACCAAGCGTGCACAATACGATCAATACGGCTCTGATTTTGAACAACAGGGCGGATTTGGTGGTGGTATGAATTGGAACGACTTTATGCGTCAGGCCAGAAGTAGTGGCGATTTTGGAGGATTTTCCGCCCAAGGCGGATCCGCCTGGGGCGGAGACGGTATAGACTTAGGTGATATCTTTGGCGATATTTTTGGCGGAGGTGGTAGAAGGTCTTCTAGACAAGCCAAAGGTAGTGACATTCAAGTTAGTGTCGAACTAGAGTTTCGTGAAGCTATTTTTGGGATAGAAAAAGAAATCCGATTAACAAAAAATAATGCTTGTGATGTATGTAGTGGTAGTGGTGCTGAGCCTGGCTCTGGTACAGAAACTTGTAGTGAATGTCGTGGTCAAGGTCAAGTAAAACGTGTGCAACAGACAATATTGGGTGCTATGCAGACTGTAGTTACTTGTCAACGTTGTCAGGGTGCTGGTCAAATTCCCAAGAAAGTTTGTAAACATTGTAATGGCAAAGGTGTTACACGTACTGAATCAAAATATAAAGTAAAAATTCCCGCTGGTATTGCTGATGGTGAAATGATTCGTCTTACCGGCAAAGGTGAAAGTGCTGGAGTAGGTAGTGTGGCAGGTGATTTGTATGTGCGTGTGCATGTACGTAGTGAAAAAGGTTATGAAAGACAAGGTTTTGATATTTTTACAGAAATTAATATTTCTTATCCGCAAGCAGTGCTTGGTGACAAAGTAGAAATAGAAACTCTCGAAGGTAAGAAAAAATTAATTATTCCCGAAGCTACGACTTCTGGACAAAAATTCAAATTGAAAGCGCTTGGTGTACCAAGATTACAGCGTAGTGGAAGAGGGGATCAATACGTGACAGTGATTATTGATGTGCCAAAGAAGGTTGACCGCAAAACTAAAAAATTACTTGAAGACTTGAAAGACATGTTATAAATCATTCTGGTCAGTTGGATCAGTGTTCTATCTAGACAACAGTGATTAGATTGCACACAGATTAAACAGATCTAACAGATGAAAACTGATAATATAAAACTCCGTGATTAGTGGAGTTTTTTGTTACGTGATATGTGTTACGTGTTATGTGAATCAAGAACTTTATTCACCTCCGCATCAGCTTCTTTATTGCCTACACGTAAAATATGTTTGATTGTTACTTTTTTGAATTGTTGCATTTCATTCCAAGCTTTGATAAAAAGTTTTTGAATTGTAGGTTCTTTTACTTTCCACTTTCTGTTTAATTGTTCGCAAACAAGCTTGCTGTCAACTATACAATCTACTTCGTCAGCGCCCAGCTCTTTGGCTTTTTTTAGACCAGAAATAATAGCCATGTATTCAGCATAGTTATTAGTTTGTTTACCTAAATATTCACCATAGTTGGCGACATTTTGTCCTTCTTCATTTTTGATAACAATGCCTGTGGAGGAAGGTCCTGGATTACCACGTGAACCACCGTCGGTGTATATATGTAATTTCATAGGGTAATATAATCTCGAAGCGTAGCGAGAGATCTTTCTCAGCAAACGCTATTTTAATTAATTAATCGTTAATTGATTCTAAAAGACTGCAGAATCAATTAGCATTTTTGTTTTCCTAAAAATTTTTGTTTAGGAAAGATCCCTCGTCGTATTTTCGACTCGGGATGATTTACGCAAATCCACAATCGTCAACTGTAACTCTCTATTTCCATTCCATTCATTCAAATCTATTTCAAATACTATATCTATTTTATCACCAATCTTCAAAAGTTTACACCAGTTAATTTCGCCAGTTTTATCGCAGAGACTCCAGCCAATTGTTTTGCGAATTTTGTTGTCTTGTTTGACTGTCAATTTCAAGTGTTTAGCTTCTTTGCCGACTGTGGTCATATCAAAAATTTCTACGTCACGGGCTAGATATTTTGGTCTGTCGTTATTCATCCCAAAAGGTTTGAATTGATCGAGTAAATCAAAGAGTTCCCAATCAACTTCACTGAGTCGGAGTTCTGCATCAATTTTGATAGTTGGTTGCATGTCTAGATTTTTGGTTTTTTCGTTGTAGAACTCTATTAGATGAGCTTTGAAATCTTCTAGTTTTTCTTTGCTAGCAAGAGTAAAGCCACAAGCCATTGGGTGTCCACCATATTTGGAGAATAAGTCTGGTTTTGCTTGAAAAGTTTCTATAATATTGAAACCCTCAATACTTCTACCAGAACCCATTATTTCTTTTTCATTTTCTGACATTACCAAAGTTGGTTTGTAATATTTTTGCACTATTTTTCCAGCAATCAGACCGACGAGTCCGCCTGGCCAGCCTTTACCTACGACAAATAGTACTGGTTTGTCCAGCTGGTCTAATTCAATTTGTTCAATGGCTTTTTTGAGTAGCTCTTCGGTGATTTGTTGTCTTTCTTTATTATTTTGGTCTAGTTCAAAAGCTAAGTCCACAGCGTCAGTTGCTCTTTCAGACATCATCAAGTTATAAGCTACATTAGCATGTTTTATTCTGCCTGCTGCATTTATTCTAGGCGCAATTTGAAAACCAATAGTGTAAGCATCAAGATCCTTCTTTTTGCTACCATCTTGCTCCATTAGTCTGGTTTCCAAAAAAAGTTTTTGTAATCCTAGTCTTTTGCTTTTGTTCAAAACAATCAGACCATATTTTGTCAAGGTTCTCGATTCGCCAATCAGTGGCACCATGTCGGCCACGCTAGAAATAGCTACCATATCTAATAACCATTTCTCGTGAGCTTCATGTTTTTCACCATTAGCTAGTAATTCATTTTTTTCTTCGTGTTTACTAAGCAAAGCTTGCATTAGTTTGAAAGCGACACCACCTCCAGACAAATTTTTGTCAGGATAAGGTTCACCTTCAATCTTGGGATGAATTATCGCAAAAGCTTTGGGAAGTTGTGGAGGAATAGTGTGGTGATCGGTAATAATCACATCTATTTTTTGCTCGCCCGCAAAATCTACTTCTTTGGTATTACTAATGCCACAATCACAGGTGATGATAAGTTTGGCTCCATCATCTTTCAATTCTTTTATTGCACGATTGTTTAGTCCATAGCCATCAGTTTCACGGTGGGGGAGAAAAGCGTCGACATTGTCATAGCCCATGGCTTGAATAGTAGAAACAAGAATTACAGAAGCAGAAACTCCATCAGCATCATAATCACCGTAGACAATTATTTTTTCATTTTTGTCTATTGCTTTCATTATTCTTTTCACAGCTTTTTTCATGTCTTTGAAAAGATAAGGATCATGAATATCTTGACTGTAATCTGGATTCAAAAATTCGTCTATATCTTTTTGAATACGCATGTTTCTGTGGTACAACAAAGAAGCTACGACTTTTGGTAATTCGGGGAATTCTTCAAAAAAAGATTGAGGAGGGATTCCTAGTATTTTCCAGACTTTTTGCATAGGGACCGTTACATCCCGAAGTCGGCGAAGCACGACGAGGGATCTTTCCTAAGATTTAATGTGTTTGTTTA
>Ga0210057_1003638_pt1 | contig 21144 bp, 22 predicted proteins | sample CryGeyCG2114_010_2_FD_183968 | JGI IMG/M metagenome (GOLD analysis project Ga0210057, IMG submission 183968) | Groundwater microbial communities from aquifer - Crystal Geyser CG10_big_fil_rev_8/21/14_0.10 (SPAdes) (version 2) | ecosystem: Environmental > Aquatic > Deep subsurface > Groundwater ...
ACCTGGAGCCGGCGCCAAAAATACCGCCCGCCGTTTCCGATGCGGTGCACGACTACCGCCGTGACAAAGTCGGCGTTTTTGTTCTGAATCGCTTCGGAGTCCGAACCGATGATGATTTTATACTTCCTTTTCGGTTCGCTTTTCATGAAACGCAAAATCTCCGCGACAACCTGTTTTGCGTCAAGTTTCAATCCGAAAGAACTATTGAAAAATAAATCCATTATTTAATCAAAGTATTCTCGATTAAATATTTTGTCAATTTTAAAAACACGATTTGTGCCGAGGGTGGGACTTGAACCCACAAGCTCTTGCGAGCACAAGGTCCTAAACCTTGCGTGTCTGCCAATTTCACCACCTCGGCATATCAGCTAATAGATTATATAGGGAGATCTTATATTTGACAAATACTATAATATATGCTATTCTATAAGCTGGATCTCGACAACTGAATACTACCGGACTAAACGTCCTTATTCGCATACATCCGTGAACTCAGACCATATACCACACCCGACAGGGCGGAGGTGAAAGATGTCCAACAGAACCCGCGTCTCAGAGAAAGAACGAAGGACGAGAGAAGAGCAGAAGGTTGGGCAACAGAAACGCCTTGCCGTCGCTGCTCTACTCTGGCTCCTGTTGACTGTGATCGGTGCGTCCGTAACCGGCCCCTGGGACCTGCGAGGCTTCGCAGGCATCGGCTTCATAGCCTGTGCAATCGTCGGCTACCTCCTCGCCGTAATGGTCCCCGAAGTTGTGGGGGTCGTCTTCCTCAACCTCGTGACCGGCAAGATGACGCCCTTCGGGGCCGGCATCAAGCTCAAGTACCCGTGGGAGTCCCTACGTCGCAATATATCTCTCGAACTCGTGACGGAACGACATAAGGAGACCTACGCGGCTCACGATGGCCCCTTCATGCTCACGAAGTGGTCCTACCAGTACGAGCCGAGGCTCGGCGAGCTGGAGAGATTCATCGCCGTTGACAAAACGACGATTGATGACGGCTTCACTGACGTCATCAGCAGCATCCTCTCCGACATCATCGGCAATGCCGCGAATCATTTCCCCGACGACGCCGAGGACAAGGAGGTAGCAAAAGGCCACGAGTCGGAGTGGATGCGCGAACACGTCGAATTCATCGAGCAGGAAGTTCTGCGCAAGCTCCACGAACGAAAGGTCTTTAAGGAAGGTAAGTCGGCGAACAGTGACGAAGAGGGTTCGCACGCCGACAACCAACCGGAGGAAGCTCAGAGTATGCGAGACAAGCTCGAAGAAACGTACGGCGTGAACTTCAAGCTATTCTCGCTCGCCGACATCGACTTCGACGAGGAGTACCAGGAAGCGCGGGGCGGGCAAGCCAGAATGAACGTGGTTATCGAAGCGGCCCGCAAACTGGAAGGGCTTCCGGACGGAGCTACGCCCTCGAAGGAAGCGATCAAGATAGTTCTCGCCGAACGCGGCAAGGCCAAGCTCAGCATCGTGGACAGCTGGGGCAACGCCGACCCTCTACAGAGAGCGGCCTCGACAATCGGCTCTATGCTGGGAGGAGGTAACTGATGCCTCACCAACCGAATTTCGGCCGGGCTCAGACGACTCTTCAAGGAGGGTTAATCACGATGGTCATCATCGGAGTCACCCTGCTGGGATGGGTTCTCTACCCGAAGGTCTCCAATTGGCTCCGGAGCAAACCGACGGCAACCGTCGAGCGCTCCTGTGAAGCCTGGAGCAAGAAGTACGCCGTCATCCCGTGGAACGAGTTCCCGGGAGACACCCTTCGGGTTGGCTGGGGTGAGCACTGGCTCATCCGGCTCCATCCGACAGAAGAGAGTGGGTGGGTTATTCTCCATCCCAAGGGCTCGACTCACCCCACAGGCGAGATTGAGATGCTCTTCTCCGACGGACTGCGCATAACCGATGCGCCAGGGAGGGACATCGGACGCGGAAGGCGCAACACCTTTCGTGCCCGAGGTGACGGATGTTTGTTGGTTGATGGGGGCGGCGCCTAAAACCGCCCAAGCACGCGCCCCGCTTTCGACTACGGTCGAGGCGGGGCGCAAAGTTTTTATTTTATATTTAACTATTTTCTTACAAATTTTCATGTCAATTATTTTTTGACAAATACTTCGATTTATATCATTCTATAGACTGAATCTCGACAACTGAATACAACCGGACTAAACGTCCACCACTTATACGCCCAGAGGGCAAGGAGTACATATGCTGTTCTACATTGCCGCTGCGGCGGTGGCCATCATCCTGACTCTCAACTCGATCGTCATCATCCCGCCCTACCACTTCGGTGTATGGAACATCTTGGGACGTCGACGGAGGAAGGAAAAGGGCGTCCTTTACGAAGGACCACACTTGGTGTGGCCTCTCGTCAGCTCCATCGAACTCATCTCGAAGGAGCTAGTACCGAGAGACGTTAAATTTCACCTGACAACCAGGGACAGAATGCGCCTGAGCGTCGAAGGGGTGCTTCAATACCGACCTGACCCAACTGTATGGCACGGCGAGTCACACCCCGACCACGGCCGCAATATCTTCGTGTCCGTAAGCGAGGACAGCATCATCAAGGGCGTCATCGAGACGCTTGAGGCGCGAATTGGCGGATTGGGCGGTCAATACGGTCACGATGTGTTCGTCGAGAACCGACAGGCACTCGGCGACATCGTGAACACCGTACTCCGGATGAGCCAACCACCTCACCTGTTCCATAGACACGGAGCGGGGGCGCCGAACCCGGCACATCTGGACTTCCCATTCGCTCATTTCTGCGGTCGAGCAGACTGCCCCTTCGAAGGTGACAAGATCGATGCGAAGGACCTCGTGAGGTTCTACAACTTCCACTGGCCTGAAATCAGTATCATCAAGAAGGCCGAAAGAGAGACTCACGCCGACCACTCCACCGTTGAACTCCGATACGGGATTGACGTGGAGAACTTCGATCTCGGCAACGTCGAGTTCACTCCAGAGACACAGAAAGCTTTCGAGGAAGAACAACAGGCCGAAGCGAGGTTCAAGGCAGCCGCCAAGCGACTTGAGGTCGTCCAACAGTTCAAGGATATAGGGACTTCACCCGATGTCGCTGTCGACGAAGCCGACCTCCTGATGGACCCGAAGGTCAAGAAGAAAATCATATCCGTCCAGGGAGACGCCGGGGTTCTCGGCGGCATTATCGCCGGCCTGACGAGGAGGAAGTAGATTATGTCCTCGCATAAGAAGGGGATCAAGAGCGCCCTCATCACCAACAAGGGCACAGCTACTCTCCTCACCCTGACCGCAATCGCGCTTGTCGCAATCTACATCGCCGACAAGAACGACTGGCTCCGGAGCAAACCGACGGCAACCGTCGAGCGCTCCTGTGAAGCCTGGAGCAAGAAGTACGCCGTCATCCCGTGGAACGAGTTCCCGGGAGACACCCTTCGGGTCGGCCGAGGCGAGGAATGGGTCATCCGCCTCAGTCCCACCGACACGAGCGGAGTAATCATCCTCGACCCGCGAGCCAGGGACAACTGGACGTTTCCCACCGGAATCACCCACAAGCTTTTTCCCGACGGGTTACACATCGTCGATGCTCCCGGGAAAAGCATCGAGCGCGGAAAACGCAACACCTTCCGCGCTTGGGGCGAGGGATGTCTCCTCGTCCGGGTAAGCGGCACTTAGCCGCACACGAGCAAACGCGCCCCGTGGCTTTACAGCACGGGGCGCGAACTTTTTATAAACACCGGAAAACGCAAAACCCCCAAGAATGGGGGCTTTGTTGGAAATCTAAGTTTTGTTAGAAACCTGTCCCCGGATCTCCGGTCACGTCGATACCCAAGATGTCCTGGATAATCGTCGGGATAAAGAATGCGAGAAGCGCCACAACAATGGCAACTACCGCGTAGACAAGCTGTTTCTTCGCTTTACTGACCTTCTCTTCTTCACCGCCGGCGGTAAGATAACCAAAGGCGGCTAAAATTATGAAGATAACAGCAATAACAAAGAATATCGCCGCAAACCAGTTGGTGATGGTCTGAATCAAACTCAAAAGGTCGGAACCGGTTTCCGGTCCGCCTTCAATTTGACCGAACACAACCATCGGCACAACGAGAAGTGATGCGGTTAGGATTTTGAGAACGGCGTTTCTGGTTGATTTACTGAGTGTCATAAGTCTTCTTTCTTCAATAATGCCGACCTTTTAATTGATTAGCTGGGTAATGTTACGCCAAGAATATTCTGCAATATCGCGATAATGCTCCAGGCTAGAAGAATTATAACAAAACCGGTGACGGTGTAAAGAATAGTTCTTTTACCGGTCGTGACTTTTTCCGTATCACCCCCGGCAAACATTATCTGGTAAGCACCAAAAATAATCATAAGAGCCGTAATCGGGATGGAGATAAGAATCAGGAAATTGGTGACTTGCTTTAAAATAGTTATGAAATCTTTACCACCCAACGGGTCGGGTAACTCTACTCCTTCACCACTAGGATGGGTATCGGCAAAAACCACCGGAGCAAATACCAATAATCCCAACGCCAAAAAAAGCGAAACCGATTTTATTAATTTCATTGATTTCATTATACCAATTTATCAGCTTGTACAAATAATACTCTCCCAAGGAAAGTCCGGACTGCCGCTAAGAAGCTGGAAGAGAGTTTTTAAAATCAAGACCGCCGCAAATACTATTATAATTCCCACCACCGCGCTCGTTATTGTTTTCTTTGCAGAGCTTACTTTTTCGGTGGAACCCCCGGCAATCATCATGTTTATCGAGCCCCAGACAATCATCGCAATTCCGATCGGTATCGCGATTTGAAAAAGAAGGGTGAGAATGTTGGAAGCCACAACCAACCCGTCGCAGAAAGTACAGGGACCGGCCACGTTGCAAGTCGTTCCGCCGGAACCGGTTCCTTCCCAAATATTTATAGCTTGCGCTAAAAGCGGGTTCATCGGGGCAGTTTAATAATAAGGTTGGTCACTTCTTTTTCGGCCCTGTCCAAAATATCGGATACTTTAATGTTACCCGAATTTTTCGAATTTATCATTTCGGAAAAAATCCTTGAAACCGCGTCCGGGTCGGGCTGCCGCCAGGAACGGGCGATAAGCGCTTGTTTCGCAAAAACATAAAATTCCGGATCGTTTGTTTTCTCGCTGATCAGCGTCCGGAGGGCCGGCGGCCGGCCGGTCCGGTCAAGGTAGCCTTTGGCGTTATCTTTCACGGTCGCAAGAGTAAGAATGAAATCCCAGGAAAGATTTTGTTTTTTACTCTGCCGGGAAACAGCGTAACCCCAGTAATCCGGGTAGCTCAATACTTTTTCGGCCGCTTCCGGCTGAGGAACTTCCGCAACCGCAAAATTCAAAAAAGGATTCTTTGTCGTTATCCGCGGAGCGTTTGCCGCGTAACCGAACATCATCGACACCTTCCCTTCGGCAAAGGCATCTACCGAATTGCGCATCGAATCGTTCCAGGTGTAGAAAGACGAATCCGAATCGGCAAACTTCGTGTAAAACTCAAGAGCCGCCTCGCCCAGCCGTGTTCCAAACTCGGCTCGGGTAAAGTTATCGTCGGTCATCCTGGTGCCGGACTGAAGCATTAAAAGGGACAAAATATCGACGGCGTTTTCAACCGAGTCGGCGCTGCCGCCGATTGCGGCAGCCGCTCTTGTTATCTCGCTTTTTTCTTTCTTCACAAGTTTCGGCACAGCCGCTTCGAACTCTTCCCAGGTCGCGGGCGGCGAAGTTATTACCGCCTGATCAAAATGGTCGTGATTATAATAGAGAGCGAGAGTATCGATCGAAACCGGCAGAGCGTAAATCGCGCCGCCCGAGACAAAGTCCGACTCGACTATCTGGGGAAAAAGATTACGAAGAGCGAGAATCGAAAACTTGGCCGCAGGAACCGGAACCAGCTTGTTAATATCCCGCGGCAAAGACCGGTTGCGCATCATAAAAATATCGGGGCCGGTGCCGGAAGCCAGCGCATCAAGAAGCGTCCTTTCATAACCGGCGACATCGGTGAAGCGCCGGTAATTTACGGTAACACCGGGATAGGTTTCCCGATAAGCCGCCACCGCCAAGTTATAACTTTCTTCCGAATCGAAAACTCCCCAAAATTCCAGGTTGGTTTTTATACTCGCTTTCGGGTCTTCTTTCCTGAGCCCCGGCAAAACCCCGATGAATATAAGGAGAAGGGCAAGAACCAAAAGCCCCACCACTCCGACAATGATTATTTGAGATTTCGTCAGTTTCATCGATAAATTTTAGAGGCAGACGATTCCGATTAGCTTATCACTTCCTTTCAGAGTCATTATTTTCACCCCTTGAGTACTGCGACCGGCAGTTCTTATATTTTCTATCCCTGTCCGAAGAGCCTGACCCTTGGAAGAGAAAACCATTACCTCTTCTTCGGTACCCTGAAGAACTATCGCGGCAATCATAAGTCCGGTCTTTTCCCCGATTTTCGCGGTTTTAATCCCCGAACCGCCCCTTCTCTGAAGTTTGTATTCTTTGAGAAGCGTCTGCTTGGCAAATCCCTTTTCGGTAACGACCAAAATTTTGCCTTTCGCTTTCTCTTTACTACTTTCAATTATACCAAGCCCGATTACCCGGTCGCCTTTCTTAAGGCGCATGGCGGAAACGCCGGAAGTCGCCCGGCTCATCGGCCGGATTTCTTTTTCCTTAAAACGAATCGCTTGACCGAGAGCGGTGACTAAAATCACTTCGTTCTCTCCGGAAGAAATTTCCACGCCTTTCAGAGAGTCATCCGACTTCAATTTAATGGCGATGATACCGCTGCGCCTTACGTTTTCGAAATCTTTCAGAGCGGTCTTCTTGATCGAGCCCACGGCGGTCGCCATCACAATGAACTTGCTTTCTTCTTCGCCGGATTTATAGGCCAAAACGGCGCTCACATTTTCCGTAGTCGGAATTTCCAAAAAGTTATGAATCGATTTGCCTTTGGCTACTCTTGTTCCCGCCGGAATTTCGTAAGCCTTAGTCTGGTAAACTTTTCCCCGATCGGTGAAGAAAAGAACATTGTCGTGAGCGCTGGCCGAAAGGAAATGGGTAAGAACGTCTTCATCTTTCAGCTCAAAGCCGATAAGACCCTTACCGCCTCTTCCCTGAGAACGAAAAGCCGAAGGCTTCATTCTTTTTATGTAATTGCTTTTTGTAAGGGTGATTATTACGTCTTCATTCGGAATGAGGTCTTCCTCTTTGAATTCCTTAAGATCGGAAGCAACCAGTTTCGTCCGCCGCTCGCCGCCAAAGCCTTTCCCGACCTCATCCAGTTCGTCGTTTATAATCGCGGCAATTTTTTTCGGATTTTTGAGGATTAATTTCAGTTCCGCAATGATTTTTTTCTTTTCTTTCAGTTCGTCTTCGATTTTTTTCCGCTCAAGCGCCGCAAGGGTCGCAAGCTTCATATCCAAAATCGCGTCGGTCTGAATTGCAGTAAGGCGGAAATTTTTAATAAGGTTTTTCTTGGCTTCTTCCCGGTCCTTGGATTTCTTGATGGTCGAGATAATTTTATCTATCGAACCCAGGGCCTTACTCAAGCCCTCCAGAATATGCGCCCGCTCTTCGGCTTTCCGCAAATCAAATTCGGTCCGGCGACGAATAACAATTCTCCGGTGGTCGAGATAATGAACAAGAATGTCTTTCAAAGAAAGTGTCTCGGGCTGGATGCCTTGAACCAAGGCCAGCATGTTGAAATAAATGTTTTTCTGAAGCTCCGAATACTGGTAAAGCTGATTCAGAAGTTTCTGGGGCGGGACGCCGTTTTTTACTTCGATAACTATTCGCAAACCTTCCCGGTCGGATTCGTCGCGAATGTCTTTTATGCCGTCTACTCTTTTATTTTCGTGAAGCTTGGCGATTGCCTCAATTAGGTTCGCTTTGTTCACCTGGTAGGGGATTTCGGTTATCACTATCTGGAAACCGTTTTTCTTTTCTTCAATATCGGCGAGCGCCCTTACGGATACGCTGCCGCGACCCGTCGAGTAAGCCTCTTTCAACGAGGAGGCGCCGTAGATTATTCCGCCGGTCGGAAAATCCGGTCCGGGCACGAATTTAATAAGTTCCTTTACGCTCGCGTCGGGGTGCTCATTCAAATATTTCGCGGCCCGAGCCACTTCGCCGAGATTGTGAGGCGGAATCGAAGTCGCCATACCGACCGCGATGCCAACCGTACCGTTTATAAGGAGGTTGGGAAGCTTGGCCGGAAGATAAACCGGTTCCTTTCGGGAGTCGTCATAGTTTTGCTGCCATTCAACGGTGTCTTTTTCAATATCGGTCAAAAGTTCTTCGGCAATTTTCGACATACGCGCTTCCGTATAACGCATTGCGGCCGGCGCATCGCCGTCGATGGAACCCCAGTTTCCCTGGCCGTCGATAAGCGGATAGCGAAGCGAAAAATCCTGGGCCATCCGGGCAAGCGCATCGTAGACCGCCGAATCACCGTGAGGGTGATATTTACCGAGCACTTCACCGACGACGTTCGCCGATTTTTTAAACTTTGCTCCGGCTGACAGCCCCGAGTCCCACATCGCCCACAATATCCGCCGCTGAACCGGCTTCAAGCCGTCGCGGACATCCGGCAGAGCGCGAGAAACTATTACCGACATTGCGTAATCCAAATAAGACTCGCTAAGTTCAGTGGTTATTTCCCGATTTTCTATCTTTGAAATTTCTTTTGCGTTTTCTTTTTCCATAAAATTATTTTCGCTAAGGAAGAGGAGTCGGATTCAGAGGTTCTTCGGGGGTAAACTGCAGTTCTTTTCCTTCAAGAGAAAACTCCTTCACCTGATTCAGGCTCTCTCCGATTTTAACAAATTGCCCCCTTAAATCCCCGAAAATTTTTCCGGCGCCGCGGGCGATTATTTTGAAAAACGAATCCTCGGCCGGCTTTTCCACTACCGCCGTGCCGGGTTTAACCGCTTCGACTTCGTTTCCGGAAGGCGCGGGCAACGTAACATTCAGGTAAAAGAACCATAAACCAATGACAACCGTCATAGCAAGAGAGGACAAAAGCACGAGATAAAACCTTTTTGTCCCGTCGCCGGACCGCTGGATTTTTTTCAGGCCAACTCTTGCCTTATCGACTGTTTTTTCAAGGTTTAACCGAGACATTTTATCTCCATCTTCCCCGGCTCCAAATCCTTGGCCTTAAAAACAAGTTTCTCTTCGGCCGGACACTTGTCTTCACCCATTTCTTTCAAAAAATTTTTCGGATTTTTTGAAAGCGAGGGAATAATTATCGCCGGCTCAATCTGCCGGACCAGCTTGGCAACAGCCGCCTCGGAAAGAAAAGGCTTTCCGGTAGCCGGCACGATTACAACATCCACTCCCTTAAAATGCTCCTGAACTTCGGGGGAAGGTTCCTCACTTAAATGGCCTAAAATAAGAACCTTTATGCCTTCCAGAGTCAGCCGATAAGCGGTCTTCTCGTCTCCTTTGTCAACTCCGGTGCTCACCCCGTAGACGAGAGCGTCTCCCACTTCGTACTCGCCCTGATGGTCAACAAAAAAGGTATTACTTGCCTGCGCAGGCAGGTCTTCCGGTGCCGGAACCGGCGAGGGCTTTAACGTGCTTAAAACCAAATTAGCCCCCCGAAAAGAGCGGCTGTCGGTCGGGTCTACCAAAACCGTGAAACTTCCCGACTGAATTTTGAAATAGTTTTCGCCGTGATGAGTGATGACCATATCCGATTCCTCAACATTTTTAATTATAGTCCAAAATCACTTGATTTTCAACGGTGTTTCGTGATACTCTGCGGCTACTATGACGACAAATTATATACAGCAATTCTTCAAACAGTTCGTAAAAGACAGACCCGAGCTTTTTTCGGCTCTCAAAATGGGTGATCTTGTTGAAGGAACCGTTCTCGAAAAAGGCGCGAACGCCGTAGTGGTTGATCTCGGCCGGCACGGCACAGGGATGGTCTATCGCGAAGAAGTCCAAAACGCCAAAGATATTTTGAGGGAAATCAAAGTCGGCGACCAGATTCACGCCAAGATAATAGAAGTCGACAACGAAGAAGGAGTTGTTGAGCTCTCGCTCACCGAAGCGGGCCGGCAAAAAGCCTGGGCGGAAGTTCAGGAGCTTCAGGAAAAAGAAGAAGTAATAAAGGTAAAGGTGAAGGGAGCAAACCGGGGTGGTTTGATTACCGATCTTTCCGGAGTTTCCGCGTTCCTGCCGGTCTCTCAACTCTCCGGCGAACATTACCCGCGAATTTCGACCGAGGACAAAAATCAAATAATGGAAGAGCTCCAAAAACTGGTTGGTGAAGAGCTGGAGGTAAAAATTATTGACGTAAATCCCCGCACCAATAAACTTATTGTTTCGGAAAAAGCGGCTACTCAAATTTCGGTTAAGGAACTTGCCAAAAACTACGAAGTAGGCCAGATAATTAAAGGCGTGGTCTCGGGCGTAGCCGATTTTGGAGCATTCGTGAAGTTTGCCGACAACCCGGAAATCGAAGGCCTTATCCATATCTCCGAACTCTCCCATCAAATGATTGAAAATCCCAAGGAAGTAGTAAGTGTGGACGACACAATCGAAGCCAAAATAACGGAAATAAAAGACGGTAAAATTTCGCTTTCCTTGAAAGCACTCCAAGCCGACCCGTGGGATAAGGTAGCCGACAAATACAAAGAAGGGGAGACGGTAACCGGCGAAGTATACGCTCACCACCCTTACGGAGCGGTTGTTAACCTGGGTGACGGGATACAGGGCCAGGTCCATGTTTCCGAATTCGGCGGCGTGCCGGAAATGAAGCGTGAACTTCCAATCGGCGAAAAATACGATTTCAAAATAGAAAGCGTTAAGCCCGAAGAGAAAAGAATCTCCCTAAAGCCGGTAAAGTAGTGGCGTGTGCCGAAGCTTTATAGTAAAGTGTCCTTATATATGAAGGATGCCGAAATTAAACGTCTTATAGAGAAAGAAACCAGGCGCCAAAAAGAGGGTTTGGAACTCATTGCGTCGGAAAATTATGTCTCCCGCGAAGTCTTGGAGGCGATGGGAAGCGTTCTGACAAATAAATATTCCGAAGGGTACCCGGGAAAAAGATATTACGGCGGAAACGAAGTAATAGACGAAGTTGAAACTCTCGCCGCAGAACGGGCCAGGCGTCTTTTCGGCGCCGAACACGTAAATGTCCAGCCGCTATCCGGAAGTCCGGCTAACCTTGCCGTATACATGGCGCTTCTTGAGCCCGGCGACAAAGTTCTGGGGTTTTCTCTTGACCAAGGCGGTCACCTTTCCCACGGTCATCCCCTCAATTTTTCCGGAAAACTTTATACAATCGTTCCCTATATGGTGAAGAAAGAAACGGAAGTAATCGACATGGACGAGGTTGAACGAATCGCAATAAAAGAGAAGCCGAAAATGATTCTCGCCGGTTTTTCCGCTTACAGCCGGAACATGGACTGGAAAAGATTTAAAGAAATAGCCGACAAAATCGGGGCGCTTACCTTTGCCGACATTGCCCACGTGGCGGGGCTTATTGCCGGAGGCGAACTTGAAAGCCCCGTGCCCTACTTTGACGTGGTTTCCACCACTACTCACAAAACTCTCCGCGGCCCGCGGGGTGCGATAATAATGTGTAAAGAACGTTTCGCCAAAGATATCGACCGGGCAGTTTTCCCGGGCGTCCAAGGCGGACCGCACGACCACATAAACGCGGCCAAGGCCGTCGCTTTCGGTGAAGCTCTTACCTCCGAATTTAAGGAATACTCCCGCCAAGTAATCGCAAATGCCCGGGCTTTTGCCGCGGCTCTTGTAAAACGCGGTTACCGGATAGTCTCCGGCGGGACGGATAATCACATTGTTCTTGTCGATATGTTCGGCAGTAAAGAAATTTCCGGGAAAGACGCCGAAGTCGCTCTCGAGAAAGTGAATATTTCAATAAACAAAAATATGATTCCTTACGACCCCCGAAAACCGATGGACCCTTCGGGGGTTCGCCTCGGAACGCCGGCGGTCACCACCCGGGGACTGAAAGAATCGGATATGGAGCTTGTTGCCGGATTCATCGACGACGCGTTAACGGCGAGAGACGACGAAAAGAAACTCGACGAAATCAAGAAAAGGGTCACCGAATTCGCTCTGAAATTTCCCGTCCCGGGAATAGATTTCTGATGATTATAGACGGCGAAAAAATCGCGGGCGGCATAATCGCCGAATTAAAAGCGAAATCCAAACCGGAGAAAAACCTCACCGTAATTCAGGTTGGCAACGAACCGACAATGGTGAGTTTTATAAAAAAGAAGGAGGCAATTGCCCGAGAAATCGGGATTAGATTTGAAATAAACCGGAATCCGGAATCGACGGACGGTGAGTCGTTAAGGCAAAGCATATCCGAAGCCGCCCGAAACCCGGAATGCGGCGGCATTGTTCTTCAACTTCCCCTTCCCGCTCGTATAAATCGGGGTGAAATGATTCGGGAAATACCGCCGCAAAAAGACGTCGACAATCTGAGCGGCAAATCACCGGTGCTTGCGCCCGCCGCCCTTGTCGTCGAAAAAATAATCCAAAGTACGAATTACGATTTAAAAAATGCCACGGTAGCCGTTGTCGGTTTGGGTATTCTCGTGGGGAAACCTGTTTCGGAGTGGCTTACGGATAAATGCGCGAGGCTTTTAACCTTCGACTCCGGCAGTGATCTGGGAAAATTAAAAGAGGCCAATGTAATAATCTCGGGCGTGGGCCAAGCCGGTCTTATAAAGACCGATTTGCTGAAAGAAGAAACACTGGTGATAGACTTCGGTTATGAAGTAAAAGACGGGAAAACCCGCGGTGATTTCGGGCCTAAAGAAGTCGATTCAAAAAATATAACTTACACCCCGACACCGGGCGGAACTGGCCCAATCCTCGTTGCCGCTCTCTTTGAAAACTTCTACAAACTCAATAGTTTGTAGCCTCCAACCATGAATATGAACGGCCGTTCATATTCATGGTTCGTCATTTTGATTTTATGGCTTCGAGAATTTTTTTCTTGATTGTTTCAAGAAGTTTTTTATCCTCCTTTAATCTTTCGCGGGATTTATCAAGACCCACACCGATTCGCTCGCCTTCGAACATATAACTGGAGCCGGATTTCTTAACCACGTCGTATTTTACGCCGGTATTCAAAACATCGGTTTCGTAAGAAATCCCCTCGCCGTACATAATGTCGAACTCCGTAATTTTGAAAGGCGGCGCCACTTTATTTTTGACGATTTTTACCTTAACCCGGCTTCCCACCACTTCATCACCTTTCTTAATTTGGGCAATACGGCGAATGTCGATTCGGACCGAAGCGTAAAACTTCAGGGCCAAACCGCCGGTTGTAGTTTCCGGATTACCGAACATTATTCCGATTTTCTGACGAACCTGATTTATAAAAATGACTATGGTTTTTGACTTGTCCGCAATAGCGGTGAGCTTCCGCAGAGCCTGACTCATCAGCCGAGCCTGAAGACCGACGTGGTGAGCACCCATTTCTCCCTCGATTTCCGCCCGCGGAGTAAGGGCGGCAACCGAGTCAATAACTACGACGTCTATCGCCGATGAGCGAACCAAGCTTTCCAAAATATTCAAGGCTTCCTCACCGGTGTCGGGTTGGGAGATAATAAGGTCTTTTACTTTCACGCCGATTGCTTTGGCGTATTCGGGGTCAAGGGCGTGCTCGGCATCGATAAAAGCGGCTCGGCCGCCGCGACGCTGAACTTCGGAAACGGCGTGAAGCGCAAGCGTGGTCTTACCGGAAGCTTCGGGACCGTAAATTTCGATTATCCGGCCCTTAGGCAGGCCGCCGGCACCCAAAGCAATGTCGAGTGAAAAAGAACCGGACGGAATGGTTTCAACTTTAATATGCTGGCTGTCACCCAGACGCATTATCGCTCCTTCCCCAAAACGAGCCTGGAGCGATTCCATAAGAACTTCGAGATCGTTTGTCTCCGTTCCCTCCTTTTTTTCCTTGTCGTCGGTCTGTTTATTCTTCGCCATTTTGGTTGGAGCTTTCCACAGCTTGGGATTGATAAAAAATTTGTTTCGTCACCGTACTCTCCTTCCCCAGAAATTTTTTGGCTTCGAAAACCAAAGTATTGAAGCCTTCATTTAACTTAATTTCCTTCGAGAAATTTCCCTTTTCATCAGGATAAATCTTCTCACCGTTCAATGTCAATTTATACGCGCTCCCGATTTTTCCCGAAACGGTAAATTCCGAGGTAGTCGAATAGGTAATTTCGTCATTGAGGTTCCGCAGCGTAAGACCGCTTACGTCTCCGAAAAGAGGGGTCCGAAAAACAGCGTAAAGAAGAACGAATAAAACAACTACGCCGGTTACGATTATTTTATTTTTCAGTTTGGGTACCTCGAAACGATTTTCCGGCAGACGGTCATTTTTACCCGAGCGCTTTACCGCTTCGTTGCCTTCGAGGTATTCCCGGATAAGCTCTTCTCCGTCGAGACCCAAAGCGTCTCCGACTTTCCGGAGGTATCCCCGAACGTAAGGGAAGGGCGGCAAGTTGTCGAATCTCTCTTCGACTATCGAGTCCAAAAACCTCTCCGAAACCCCGGTTGCCTCGGCAAGCTTTCCGACGGTTAGGTTTCGCGCCCGCAGGGCGGCAACTATCGTGTTCGACAGGCTTTTATTCTCTTCATTCATATACTTCTCTCGGTTTTGCACCGTCACCGGGTCCGACTATACCTTTATCTTCCATCATATCAAGAAGTCTTGCGGCCCGGGCGTAGCCGACTTTAAGCCGGCGCTGAAGAAGAGAAGCGGAAGCTTTCTTAGCTTCCCGGACGACATTTACCGCGTCCTCAAAAAGTTCATCTGAATCGTCGGATAAATCATCCAAGTCCAGGTTTACTCGCGCCCCGCCGTTTTCTTCGGCGCCAAGTCCCTCGCCTTCTTCGTCGCTTAGTTCCACTTCATTGTTATCGCGAATGAAGGAAACAACTTTTTTCACCTCGTCTTCGGTAATGTAAGCGCCCTGAATACGGCGCGGTTTGGAATGCTCGGAGGAAATGAAAAGCAAATCTCCGGAACCCAAAAGCTTTTCGGCTCCGGCCATATCGAGAATGGTTCGCGAATCGATCTGGCTTGCGACCTGAAGGGCGATACGGGACGTAATGTTTGCCTTAATAAGACCGGTAATAACTTCCACGCTCGGCCGCTGAGTCGAAACCACAAGATGAATTCCGACCGCCCGCGACATTTGAGCGAGCCGGATAATCGAACCTTCCACTTCCCGGCCGTAAGAAGCCATCAGGTCGGCTAATTCGTCTATCACCACCACAAGATAAGGAAGTTTCTCGCTACGCTGGTTGTAACTTTTAACGTCCCGGGCGCCGGCCTGAAGAAGAAGCTCATAACGGCGGTCCATTTCGTTTATCGCCCAGCGGAGCACGCCCATCGCTTTTTTGTTTTCGGTTATAACCGGCGACATAAGATGCGGGATTCCTTCATAAGTAGTAAGCTCTACCCGTTTCGGGTCGATAAGAATAAGGCGAAGCATGTCCGGAGAATTCCGAAAAAGAAGCGAAGTGATAAGCGAGTGAATCATAATCGACTTGCCCGAACCGGTTGCTCCGGCAATCAAAAGGTGGGGCATCTTGGCGATGTCGGCGAAAATGGGTTCGCCGGATACATTCCTTCCCAACACAAATGAAAGCGGTGCCGATTTCTGAAATTCCGGATAACCGATAAGGCTTCCGAGACGGACAAGGGCGGCGGACTTGTTCGGCACCTCAATACCCACCAAAGACTTGCCCGGTATCGGCGCTTCAATCCGGACCGGATGAGCGGCAAGGGCAAGCGCCAAGTCCTGGTTTAATGCCGTAAGTCGGGCGAGCTTTACTCCTTCGGCCGGTTTTAACGTATAACGGGTAACCGTGGGACCCACGTTTATTTCCCCCATCTCGACGGGCACGCCGAAACTTTCCAGAGTTCGCTTGATTATATTTGCGTTCGCTCTCAAGTCGCCGACGGTCGGTTTTTCAAGTCCGGAAGAGAGAAGGTTAAGAGGCGGCGCAACGTAATTTTTAATTTTTGCCTGACTCGCGGAAAAAACCGGTTTTTTCATCGGGGCTTCAACGACCGTTGGCGCCGATTCTTCTTCCTCTTCGCCTTCTTCTTCAACTTCTTCCGGTTCGTCTTCGTATTCTTCAACTTCGATAATCGGGTCTCTGTCTTCTTCTTCGGAGCGTTCGCGCTTCGGAAGTTTCGGCATTCTAAACGGCCGGTTGATGAGCGTGAGGAAAGAAGCGATAAGAATTATAAGAGTGATAACGAGGGCGGCGGTTACTCCAAATGGGCGCTTCAAAGAACCGAAAACGAGTCCCAACAAACCGCCGGCGCCCGGCGCGATGATGTCTATCACCCCCAAGCCCGAAGCGACAAAAAGAACTCCGGCCGTAATCGTAAGCCAGAGAATTCTTTTTCTTTCGGGAGTAATCATCGAAAAAGCCAGAATGAAAAAAATTACCGGCAGAAGGTAATAACCGACGCCGAGAAGCTTGTCCAAAAAATTAAAAATCCCCGCTCCCCACGGACCGGCTTGGCCGGCTCCGGCTAAAATGAAAAGAATGGCGATTCCCAAAAAAAGAACGACCCAAATGTTCTTTCTAACATCGGGATGGATAGCGTTATCCGGATCGAAAGACTTATCTTCTCTTTTCTTCTTGCTGTTTTTTTTCTTTGCCATGCCGGTAATATCCAACACTTTTAATTTAAGCTTAAAAATTATAGAGTTTCAATATGATAAATAAAGGCATATTCAAGACCTACGACATCCGCGGCCTTTATCCCACGGAAATAAACGAAGAAGTAGTTTTCGAGATCAGCCAAAGTCTGGGACGATTTTTCGGAAAAAGAAAAAAATTGGTGGTCGCCCGGGACGGCCGGATAGGCTCGCCGGAGCTGTATCGGGCTCTTATTGGCGGACTAAAAACCAACAACTTACAACTAATAACCGTGGGGCTCTCAACGACCCCAATGCTTTATTTTCTTGTCCAAAAACTCCGGGCCGCAGGCGGCGTTATAGTAACCGCCTCCCACAATCCAAAAGAGTGGAACGGCTTGAAGGTAGTTGGCCGAAACGCCGAGATGATCGGCGGAAAAGAAGTTTTAAAAATCGTAAACGGAAAAAAATGAATTACGTAAAACTCTACGCGGACTTCCTAAACAGACAAGCCGACCTGAAAAAACCGCTGAAGGTGGTGCTCGATTGTTCCAACGGGCCCGCGGGAATAGTCATAAAACAGCTGAAAATATCCGGGTTGAAAATTATTGCCATAAATGACCGGGTGGACGGCCGGTTCCCCGCCCACGCCCCCAGTCCCCTTGAACCGGGAGCTTTGAAAGATATAAAAATAGCGGTGAGAAAAAACAGAGCCGACTTTGGCGCCGTTTTTGACGCCGATGCCGACCGGATATTTTTTGTCGACAATCTGGGAGAGCTTATTCCCTTTCATGTATCCACCTATCTTCTGTCGATGGAAAATAAACCTCCCTATGTCGGCGATGTTTACGTTGCGGAAGTTCTCAAACACCTCAAACTCTTAAAAATCAGGGCTTCGAAGGTGGGGACGTATAACGTAAAGCGGGTGATGAAAAAAACCGGCGCTTCTTTTGGGGCGGAATTTTCCCGCCACCATTTCTTCCGGGAAATGAAAAATGCCGACTCTGGGTTTCTTGCTCTCATTAAAGCCTTAAACGCCCTTTCGAAAATGCCTTATACGGCGGCTCAGTTTACCGAGCTTCTGCCGAGCTTCCATTATGAACAGTTCAACACGAGAACCGAAAAGCCGAGAGCACTCATGAATAAGATTATGAAAAAATACCGAAAACAGGCCTTGAGAATAAGTCGCTTGGACGGCTGGCTTATCGACTTCGGCGACTGGCTTCTTGCGGTCCGCTCCTCGAATACGGAACCGTTGCTTAGATTTTTTTTGGGCTCCGTGAACGAAAAAGTGTTTCGGCGGGAATTGAAAAATTTAAAATTACTCCTCCAAAAATAAAACGCCCCGGATTGGATTCCCGGGCGTTTTTTAGTCGGGTCTATTTTCTTTTCCTTAAAAGCTTGGGTTTGAGGTTCAGTCTTTTGCTGTCGAACTTAATGACTTGAGCCCAGAGCAAAAGACAGAATACGAGACCGGCGATTATCAGAATTCCTACGGCGATTTCCATATGATTTGAATTAAAAACCCCGACCTTGTCGGTGTGTTTAGCGGTTAGCTTAACATATTGAAGAAAAACCGAAACAAGAGTACCTGTTAATAACTCTTAGTCAGCTCTGTTCATTCTTTGCTATGTTTGACAATTTATTAAAAATGTGATATCATAAAAGAAGTACATGGTGGGAGAAGAGCTCCCGCCCTGCGAGGAGAGCTCGCGGCACAAACCCCTATCCCGAAGAACGGGAAAGGAGAACAAATGAACATCGTGGACGTGTTTCTCGCAGCTCTTGCGGTAATCACCACGGCCTGGCTCGCTGCAATTATCGTCGTCCCCTTTTTTGTGAAGGGTAGCAGAGGAAAATATCTCCGCACTCTTCTCATCTTCTACGGGACAATCATCGTTGCCGGGGGCCTCGTTGTTGTGCCGGCACCCGTCTGGAAGACGGTGGTTAATTTTCTCGTCGCGGGCCTGATCGCCTCTCAGTGGCGGTGGCTCTGGATGAAAATCCTCGCCTACCGCATCTTCGGCTGCGACATCAGCGAAGGGGAGGGCGGTTGGTTCAGCCTTGTCGTTCCGGACACTCTCGCTCGACTCGCCGAAGACTTCAACAGGGCGTGCTGGTATGAGGAATACTTTCGGCGAGTGCTCTTGCCAATCCGGGCACCCATGATGAACCCTGCGGGGGACATCATCTACAACGTCCCAAGCGACAAGGAGGTCAAAGCGATAACCGCGGAGGCCAAGAGGGTCTTCTGGCGAGCTCACAAGGTCGCCGACTACTTCGGCCATCCTGTGGGCAAGTCCTACAAGGACCATCTGCCCACCACCTGATCACCACGAAGTTCAACGAAGCACCGAAGCCGGCCGACCCAGAACATGGGCGGCCGGCTTTCGCTTTCCCCGCAGTAGAAATTGGACCTCCTGTTGGGTTCCTCCGCTTTCAGCGGAGCAGTCCAATTTTCACTGCGGGGTTTCTAAAACTGTGGATAAGATCTTACACACATATGTTGAAAAACCTTATTTTTTCAAAAAACCAAGAAAAACCGATTTAACCGATAAATTTGAAAAAATTGAAAAACCCGATAAATTGAAAAACCGGGTTGTATTTTTGACAAGCGGGTAAGCCCATGAAACCTACACTTCCTATTTTTGGCCATTTATCTGTCGTAAAACGGACAAGCTGATAGGCCCATAAAACCTAGAAACAGCTGTTTTTTGGTGTGTAAAAATTACACAACCTAAGCATTCAAAAAACGGATTTTCTTTATAAAGGGAATTTTTTTATAATTAAATTAATGACTTATCGAACAGAAATTGGAAAATTAGGAGAAGATAAAGCCTGTGAATATCTGGTTGATAAGAAGTTTAAAATTATTGAAAGAAATTTCAGGCGAAAATGGGGTGAATTGGATATTGTTGTTTTGGCGCCGGATAAAACCTTGGTATTTGTCGAAGTGAAAACCCTCCAAAACGCTCTCTGCGGACCGGCTAAAGGACTACGACCCGAAGACCAGATGACTGCTTCAAAAATCAAAAAATTCAAAAGGACCGCCTCCCTCTATGCCGGTGGCCATCCGGAACTAATAGACGACAACCGAGGCTGGCGACTCGACCTTGTGGCTATTACAATAGACGGTATTCAACCATTGACAAAAACAAGAAAAAGTTTTGTAGTAAGGCATTACCAAAACATTGTTTAGCCGGCCCCGATGATTTAGAATTAATTGAAACAAATATATGTCGATGAAAAAAGAACAGGTGGAAAAATTTAAAGAGAAACTCGCCGACACGAGGGCGGAAATTCTTGCCGACCTTGAAAAGATGAAGGAAGGGTTGGATTTCGGAGACGACGTCGATTCGCTCGAAGAAGAGGCCGATGAAACGGAAGAGCACTCCCACTACGTCGGGGTAAAACAGGTTCTCGATGGGCGCCTGAGAGCGGTTGAAGACGCCATCACAAAAATCGAAAAAGGGGTTTATGGCGCCTGCGAAAAATGCGGGGGGGAGATAGAGACGGAAATTCTCGAAGTGGTTCCGGAATCGCGACTTTGTAAAAAATGTAAAGCAACGGAGTGAATAAGTTTGTTCCAAAACTTTTTGCCGCCGAACTCGACGGAGTAAATGCCGAGTTTATAGAAGTGGAGGCCGACTTAAACGTCGGCCTTCATTCTTTTAATATTGTCGGTCTTGCCGACAAAGCGGTGAACGAAGCAAAAGAACGGGTAAATTCCGCCCTGAAAAATTGCGGGATAAAACCGCCGACAAAGGAAAACAGACGGATAACCATCAACCTTGCCCCGGCCGACCTGAAAAAGGCTGGTTCAAGATTCGATCTTGCAATCGCTATCGCTTATCTTCTGGCCAGCGAACAATTGCGGCCGTTTGAAGCGAGAGATAAGATTTTTGTCGGGGAGTTGTCGCTCGACGGCAAATTAAGACCGGTGAACGGGGCTTTAAGCGTCGCCCTCCTCGCAAAGAGCAGGGGTATAAAACAAATTTTTGTGCCTGAAAAAAACGCCCCCGAAGCGGCGGTTGTAAAAGAGGTGAAAGTGATTCCGGTCGGAGACTTAAAAGAGTTAATCGACCACCTGGAAGAGACAAAACCGATAGAGGCCGCTCCGTGGAAAGACATCGAGCCCGGCTACCCTAAATCCCTCGTCACTTTCAGCGAAATCCGGGGGCAAAAAGCGGCTAAGAGAGCTCTCCTTATTGCGGCCTCCGGCGGTCATAACATCATAATGACCGGCAGTCCCGGCGCCGGAAAAACCATGCTCGCTCAAGCCCTCGCTTCAATTCTTCCACCGCCGACACTCGATGAAAGTATGGAAGTCACAAAAATATGGAGTGCGGTCGGATTAAACACCGAGTTGCCGTTTATAAATTTCCGACCGTACCGGGCGCCGCATCACAGCGCTTCGCTTGTTTCGGTAATAGGTGGCGGTCAAAATCCCCGTCCGGGAGAAGTAAGTCTTGCTCACCGGGGAATCCTTTTC
>Ga0210057_1003639_pt1 | contig 21143 bp, 34 predicted proteins | sample CryGeyCG2114_010_2_FD_183968 | JGI IMG/M metagenome (GOLD analysis project Ga0210057, IMG submission 183968) | Groundwater microbial communities from aquifer - Crystal Geyser CG10_big_fil_rev_8/21/14_0.10 (SPAdes) (version 2) | ecosystem: Environmental > Aquatic > Deep subsurface > Groundwater ...
ACAGAGAAGCGCGAAGAATCTATGCAATAAGCTCCGCAATTGATGCAGGCCAAGAAAATCCTGATGAAAAAAGCACGGCAGTCGTTAGATATGACCCTTCAAATAGTCTTACAAGTTACAGACAACTTGAAGACATTGCGTCGGAAGTCGACATTTCTTCGATAGCTGTTCAAACAGCGGCTCTGCAAGTTTTGAATGAAAGAAATTCTCAAAACGGAAATGGAACAGGAATGAATTTGGAGAAAAGGGTTGGAAAACCATTTTCAAGTTTACGTGTTCGTAGTGGTGCTATATGTAGTCGTGCAGTAAGAGACACGGCAGTTCTTGCTGGAATATTAGGTGCAGGAGGTTTACTAATGGCAGTCGACTCTGGTGAAGTGGTTATGACTGATTATGGAATGACTATTGCAGGAAGTGCTATCTTAGGAATATCGGGGGCAGTAGCTTATGGCTATCATAGGACTGCAGATTATCTTAATAAAATAGGTTCTAATCTTAAGACACAATTTCTTCAAGAACCTGCCGAAGAACTAAAAGGAGGTATTTTCAGAAGAGCAATAAATACATACCAATCATGGCGTGAGAGAAAGAATTTTCAAGTCGGCGACGAGGTTGAATTTAATGAAAGAGGGCAAAGAAAATATGTTAACTTTCTAAGACTTAGAAATCTGCCTGAGGGTACTTCTGGAAAGATTACTCATCTTGAGGAGTCTGATTTTAAATATACTTCTGTTGAATTTCCTTTAATAGGAAGTTACCCTCTTACCACAAAATGCCTTAGAAAAATTAAAGCAAAAAGAAAAATCTCCTCAACGCACAGCACAGAACTTAAATAATCAAACAAGTTTCCGTTACCAAAAAGTATTTAAGTTCGTATTAACACCATATTAACATCAACCAAATGGTAAAAGCAATAGTTGATATTAATGCAAACGCAAACAGAGTTCTTAACATAGTCAAAGCTAAAGAAAACCTTAGGGATAAAAGCGAAGCTCTAAATCTTGTAGTAAATTCTTACGGAAAAGAGATGCTAGAGTCAGAACTCCGCCCTGAATTTGTTCAAGAGTTATTAAAGGCCCAAAAAAAGAAACCCGTAGAAATCAAAGACTGGAATAAACATTTCGGGATTAATTGAAATGTATAAAATCTTTATTAGAGAAGATATCGAAAAAATTCTAAAAAAACTTTTCAAAAAGGATAAGATAAGTGCACTCTACATTTCTAAAAAAGTTGAAGAAATAAAGGAAAACCCTTACAAATTCAAACCTTTAAGAAAACCCTTGCAAGGATTCTGGAGAGTTCATATAGGGCACTACGTTTTAATTTACTCCATTGACGAAAAGAACAAAATAATCACGATTGAAAAATACGAACATCACGACAAAGTTTACAAAACTTAATCAAACAGCATTCTTGCAACTCTCACACATTAACATTCCATTAACTCTGTAGAGTATTTCTGTTGCTCCACATTCTTCACAAATTCCATCTCTGCCTGTTGAAGACTCTTTGGCCACCTTCATCCTCTTCAGCTTCTCGGCCTCTTCCCTAATCTGTTTGAATTCTTCCAACTCGGGATAAAACTCGGGATGAAAATTAAGAATGTCTTTTATCGTAACGATTCCCACAAGTTCGCCATTTTCAACAACAGGGAACCTTTCGAACTTTGTCTTTTTCATTTTGGCAATAGTCTCGGGAATTGTGGCATTCTGTCTAATCGTAACAATTTTTTTAGGAGAAATATCTCTCGCTTTAATTTTCTTCAAATCCTTCTGAGATTTTTTTATAATCGCCCACAGGATATCACTTTCATCAATAAAACCAGCGAGTTTCTTTTTTTCAACAAGAACCAAACTTCCGACACGTTTACGAACCATCTTCTTTGCACACTCAAAAAGATTTGTATCTGGTTTCGCTGTAACGGGTTCGCGTGTCATAACCTCTGAGACAAATATATCACCCATGATAAATCAAAGGACCTGAAACTTATAAAGATTATGAAACCCTCATAAATTACAACAAATAAGAAAAAACTTATAAATGGCTTTTATGAAGAAAAAGCATGAAACTTGCAGAAATAAGCTTTGGAATATTGTCTATGAACGGTTTGCCAATCGACACGGGAGAAAATCTCGTTGTGGCAGTTCATCCTTTTTTTGAATTATACACAGGAGAGAGATACAAGCAAGAATACATGGACAGACTTGATAAATTTTTTTCTTCAAGAAGAGGGCCAATAATAACTTTAGAAGAAGAAATGAATGTTAGGAAAACAGCTTCTCATTATAACAGTCTAGGAAGGGAACATAATAGTTTTTTTTGTAAGTACAAAAGAATGGGATCCTCATCCCGCTACAGCAGACTGGGATACTGTTTTAAACTACATAAATCAAATTAGAAAAAGAAGATGTGTTGACCTTATAGGAGGATATTTGAGAGGAGAAAATGGTGGTTGCTTGGGGATTACTGCGAAAAAATTATCTGAAAGAGATATTCCTTTTTCCTTTTTAGAAGGGTTAACTTTCTAATTAAATCCAGTTCTCGATTTTCATCACAATAATGTTTAAATAATAAGGAAAGATTTTTTCTATATGGTTCTTGGAGAAAAAATCAGGGGGATTTTAGAGGAATATTCTACTATATCTCATGAAGAAAGAATGACTGAATTAGAAAGAGTCACAAAAAGAAAAAAATCTGCTACTAAAAGACTTGAAGATTTAACCATGAGAGAAGATACTCTGAAAAGTATGCCTGACGTTGCAGAAGAGTTAATATCAGAAGACGAACTCGGCACGGCTCTTTTCTTAAAACTAAGGGAAATGGAAGGAAAGACGTATTCCGAATTTTACAAATCTTCTGAAATTCCTCCAGAAAGTCATTCTATTCTAACCCATTGGATTTTCAGATATCAACGTGCAGGATTTATACGCTACGAAGGCCCTTCAGATAAAATTGTTTTAACAGAAAAAGGTCGCGTTTTTGAATATAATGGGAGGTTTGGTGAATGACAGAAAAACCAGTAGTTCTTATGCCTGAAGACATCCAGAGAATTATGGGAAAGGATGCTCAAAGAAATAACATTTTAGCTGCGCGAATGGTTTCCGAAATTGTGAAAACAACTCTTGGCCCTCGCGGAATGGACAAAATGCTCGTTTCCCCGACGGGAGATATTATAGTTACAAATGATGGGGTGACTATCCTTGAAGAAATGCAAATAGAGCATCCTGCTGCAAGAATGATGGTTGAAATTGCCAAAACCCAGGAATCAGAAGTTGGAGACGGAACAACGACTGCAGTAATGCTCGCAGGAAAACTTCTTGAAAACGCCGAAAAACTGTTAGATAAAAAAATACATGCAACTGTCATCACAAAAGGTTACAGACTCGCGGCAGAAAAGGCCCAGGAAATTCTCCATGACATTTCTCTAAAAATAACTTCTGAGGATGAAGAGGTCTTGCGTCAGATAGCAATGACTGCAATGACAGGAAAGGGGGCTGAAGACAGCAAAGAGAGGTTCGCGGACATAATCGTGAAAGCGATAAAACAAATCCGCAATGAAACCAATGGGAAAATTGACATCAATGACATAAAAATAGAGAAGTCAAAGGGTGACGGCATTAAAGACACAGAGTTAATTTCAGGCATTGTTCTGGACAAGGAAAAAGTTTCTTATGACATGCCCACATCAATCAACAACGCAAGAATTGCACTTATTGATTTTCCTTTAGAAATAAAAAATCCCGAGATAGACACAAAAATCTCGATAAACTCTCCCGAACAACTTCAAGGATTTTTAATACAAGAAGAACAGGAGATAAAAAAAATGATTGAACTCGTCAAAGCTTCAGAAACAAATGTAATTTTCTGCCAAAAAGGAATTGATGAATTCGCGCAATACCTTCTTGCAAAAGCAGGAATTTATGCTTGCCGAAGAGTTGCGCGAAGCGACATGGAAAAAATTTCAAAGGCCACCGGTGGAAAAATTGTAAGCAACCTCAACGAACTAAACCAAGGAGAACTTGGACAAGCAGATATTGTTGAAGAAATAAAACATTCCGGAGATTCTCTAACTTACATTCGCGGATGTAGAAACCCGAAAGCGCTGACAATTCTAATCCATGGAGGAACAGATCATGTTATCGACGAAATTGGAAGGGCCATAAAAGACGGTCTAGGAGATGTTTCATGTGCTTTGCAATCGGGTCTCGTTGTCCCGGGCGGAGGGGCAATAGAGATTGAGCTTGCAAAGAGACTGCGTGAATTTTCCCAAGGTCTAAGCGGAAGAGAGCAATTAGCCGTAGAAGAATTTGCGTCTGCTTTGGAATTCATACCAACAACACTCGCGGAAAATGCAGGAATCGATCCTATAGACACAATCACTGAGCTTAAAGCAAGACACGATGCAGGAGAAAGAAATGCAGGTCTCAACCTCTTCACAAACAAAATAGAAAATGTACTTGAAGCAAGAATCATCGAACCTTTGAAAATAAAAAGCCAGGCGATAAACTCTGCAAGCGAAGTCGCAATAATGATTCTTAGAATAGATGATGTTATTGCGGCAAATGGAAAATCCGGAACTAGTCACACAAAGCAAAAAGGTCTTCCAGGAATGTACGGCGAATTTTAAAATGAAATTTGAAGAATTGCTCAAAATAAGATTTGAAATACAACAATCAATAGAATGGTGTGGGATAACTCCTGAAGCCGAGAGAGAGTGGCAGGCATTCAATGAAAAGTTGAGAAAAGATTATGTTCCAGGGATTACAGATCAATCTAGAGAAGTTCCCCTTGATATTATCGAAGCGTTTAACCCCTTAAACGAAATCTATCAAAAACATCGGGAAAGATACGCAAGATTTCTTGATTAATTCATTAAAAGAGAACTCAGAAAAGACCCTATCGCTATTGTAGACGTAACATTATAAAGCATATTCCAAGTATTATACATTTCGGAATGCATTTCAACCAAAAGGCTATTCTCACTTTTAACAATATCTCTAATAGTTCTATACATGCCTAGCAAAGGTGTCCATCTCTGCCATTCTGTACTATTAAGATGCCTCACTTTATTTTCGACAATCTCAATCTTCTCACGCCGAGTCAATTCGGTGCCATAATTCCTCTGAGTATTAAAGCAATAATCTTCGATAGTCGCTCCACAAATTCTCTGCCCTTCAATATGCGCTTCCATGAAATCTACATAAAAAAATCATTTTTAAAGATTGTTATAACTTTCGGTAATAAGTAATTACACTAGAAAATAAACTCAGTCACAACACCTAAAACAAAAATTAAACTCAAAATCCACATCACCAGATTGTTAATTCTCATAGAATATTCTGGTTTTCTATTTCCATGTTTTTTTGCTTTTAGATTCATCAATAAAATTAATATTCCTGCAACTCCCCCAGAAACAGTTCCGCCTATTCCAAGAACTCTAACAAATCCTGCAAAGTTAAATAATGTAACAATTAAATACAAAATCAACGGAAGCAAAGACACGAAAAAGAACTCAGAAGTTTTTCTAATTCTTTTCAAATCAAAAATAAACGTATCTTTCAACGAAAAATTCAATACAAAATAACTTGTCATCATTGTGAAAATTCCTAAAACAATAAGAATTTTTCCCAAAACTCCCGTTAAGGATATTGTGGCAACATCGGCAACATTTTTCCCAAGAACTCCCACAAAGACAAGAGTGAACATAGCATAAATAACTGCAGGCACAGCAATCCCAATCACTACCGCACGCTTCAACAACCTCTCGTGATTGGCCAACTCCCTTTTAAGTTCAGGAATAGACATAAATCCTAAGAGCGCAAAAAGAGTTACCCCAAAAGGAAAAAAGAACATCGAGTAATTTATTTGTCTAAGATTTGAAACAGAAACGTCTGGAAGCATCACAAAAAAGATTGCGAGAATGATTGCGATTATTGTTAACACTCCATAAGATTCAACCTGCTTTAATCTTTTCAAACCACCGTAAACGAGAGCCGTCATCAAAACCCAAAAACCTAAAGCAAACCAAATCTCGTGGTTTGAATTTCCCGTGAAGAGTGTTGAAAAACTTTGGCCTTCACCAATGAGATATGCGACGAGAGCAGAATAAATTCCAAAAATTACTGAAAACAACATCCAATTCTTACCTTTTTTTCCAAGATATTTTTCAGCATAACCTGTAAGTTGATGGGTCTCTTTAGTTCTCAAAGAAACTTCTCCGAGGCAAAGATTAACATAAATTAGAATTCCAGTAAGCACAACTAACCAAAACAAACCAATAAAAAACCCTGATTGTGAAAACACATAAGGCAACCCTAAAATCCCTGCACCAATAATCGTCCCTGTAAGTGTAAAAACAGCCTCGATAAATCTTCTATTTTTTTTAATATTAAATTTCATCTTATTTTTTCAAACACCATTATAATCCCGATAGGTTTATTTGCAAAAATTTTTGCTTTTTCCTTGAAAACTTTTATTTTTTGATATTTTTCTTCAAAATAATTTTCTTTCATCTTCACAAGCGCAAAACCTTTCTTATAAAACAAATCCACATATTCTTCAGGAAAATGCAAATACTGGTCGGAAAAATAATTTCTATCCTTGTAAGTATAACCTACTTCTCTTTTATATTTTGCACGTGCCTGATAAATCCAAAAATGGTGAAGATTTGAAATGACTACTTTTGTTCCTTTCTTGCTGGCTTTGTTAAAGATATCAATAATTTTCCCCAAATTTTTTACATAATCTAAAACAAGCATTGAAATTATTAAATCGTATTTTAATTTTGGTACAAATTTTGTAATATTTTCAGTAATGAAAGTAACGTTCAGCTTATTTTCTTTAGCTTTCTTTTTAGCTATTGAAATCATCTCTTTACTAAAATCTACTGCTGTGACTTTTGCTCCTTTTTTTGCCAGAGGTATTGCATATCTTCCCGTACCACACCCAAGATCAAGAATTTTTTTGTCTTTAATATTTTTCAGCAAAGATTTTGTTGCTTTCTCTTCCAAAAAAATAGGAATATTTCTATCATTATCGTAATTCTCCGCCCATAAACTATAAATCTTTTTTACTGAAGCAAATTTCTCTTTTTTCATCCCTCATCCCTCTTTTGATTTTAAAGGCAAACCAACTTTAAAAGTTTAGGGGTGTTTTAGAAATTTTCTAATTTTTTCTGCAATATGAGACCCTTCGATTAATTCTTCTAAATCGTTTTCACCAAGCAGTCGAATACCTAATTCTCCCAAACCATTATGTAATTCGAGGCCATTTCCATGCCTAAAAGCAACAATTCCTCCGAGATATCCTGAAAGATGACCTCTGCTAACTCCTGTCAATCCTGACGCTTCATTGTCTTTAACGTGAAGATAACCATATCCTTCTCCTTCATTCACTCTTCCAAAATAAATCTGTTCCATTAAGGGCGATAAAACAAGCTTTATTTAAATTTTACCATTTGTATCTTGCCATTGTTTTCCACTCAATGAATGTTTTCAACAGTCCAGGAATCAATCCTGAAAAGTGAAATCTTCTTAAAGAAAAAATGCCATTGTATTTTCCAAGACTTATAACCATTGGACGCACTTTCGGCAAATATTTTCCAAGTTTTCTTTTTCTTTCCATTAATAAAATATTTTTCACAACGAGCAATGCTTGTTTCTCAGAACTTTGAGCTGTTTTTTCTTCAGCTACAGAATTCACGTCTCCCGCAGAAAAAATCTTTTCATAAACCTTTTTTCCTGAATCTACTTGCAGAAAACTATTTACTAAAATTTGATCTTTTCTGTTTAAGCATTCTAAAAAATTTTCTCTCATAAATTCGGAGTTGGGGGTGATTCCAGTGCATAAAAAAGCAATATCTGCTTTGAACTCTCTACCTTTTCGAGTCACAAATTTTCCGTCAATCGACTTTACAATTCGCTCATTAAAAATAAGGTTGACACCCCTCTCTTTCAAAAAATCACTTGCAATAGATACCGCTTTTTCATGGTTTCTTTCCATAAGACTATCATGTGCATGAACGAGTGTAATTTTCTTCTTTCCCTTGCAACTTTCAACAATTTCCGCACATAATTCCACTCCGACAACCCCTCCACCGATAATCAAGATATTTTTTGAGTCACGCAATTTTTCAAAATATTCTCTTAGATGATTTTCCCTCATAGAAAAAATAAGATTTTTCTCTTTTATTGGAAAGTCATATCGAGAACCAGAACAAATCAAGAGATAGTCAAAACTTATTTTTTTATCTAAGCCGTTTAGAGAAGTAACGTGAACATAATCTAAAGAAATTTTTTTAACCTCCCCAATAACAATTTCAGATTTTTTTAGATAATCTTTATGCAGCACTTGAATTCTTTTCCTATACTCTGGATTAACTAGTGTTCTCAAAACACCAGGAGTGAATTCAAAATAGTCTTTGGAATCGATTAAGACGACTTTAAAATTTTTGCGCTCAAGTTTTCTGGCTGCCAAGCTCCCTGAAAATCCTCCTCCAATGATAACTACTTTTTTCATTTTTAGTAAAACAACCTATTTAGTGAAATTTAAAAAATAAAAAAATATTGAAGAAAAAATTTATTTTCTTCTTTTTTGCCCCCACCCTGCAATCAGGCTGTAGCCAGATACCGCGACAAGATGGAGAAGGAACGACGACCAGCTTCCCCATGCAAAAGTAAATGCTGCAACCAACAAAATTATCATTGGCGGGATAACCGTATATTCCAGCTTCCATTTAGCAAGAATTGCGATTCCGAAAAGAATTTCAGAAAGGATTAAAACCCATGCCCAAAATCCAGGCGCCCATGAAAACAGTCCTATTCTTGAAAGCATTCCCGTTACTGCTCCAGCTCCCAAAGAGAAAAGTTTCAAAAGTCCAGGAACTAACATCAGCAATCCAAGCAAAATTCTATTTGTAGTTTCTAAATTTTTCATTCTAACCTCCTTTCAATAGTTCAAAGATAAAAAAATAGACTTATTTAAATCTAACTTAAGAAAAATAATTAAAGCTCTTTTTGTTCTCTCTTTCATGAAAAAAGCGGCGGGTTCTAAATCTTCTTTTCTTAGAAGATATCTTCCAGAATTCGTTTACGGAGGAATGGACGGCTCAATTACAACCTTCGCCATAGTCGCAGGAGCAATTGGCGCATCATTAAGTTCAATTGTCGTTATTATAATGGGTTTCGCAAATCTCTTCGCTGACGGCTTCTCAATGGCCGTCGCGAACTATGTGTCTACAAAATCCCGAAACGAACTCGATGGAAAAAACAGGAAAAACGAGAAGAAAACTGCATTCGCAACTTTTTTTGCATTCTTGCTTGTAGGTTTGATTCCCTTAATTTCTTTTGTCCTTGCTGCATCGACGCAAAATTCTTTACTAATTGCGAACCAATTTAAATATTCAATTATTCTAACAGGCCTTGCATTTATAATTGTCGGCTGGTTCCGCGGAGAAGTCACAGGCCGGCCAAAAGCAAAGGCTGCTCTTGAAACATTTACAATCGGAGCTGCCGCGTCGTTAATCGCTTTCGCTGTCGGCTGGTTCTTGAAGGGGATTATTGGTTAACTTTAAAAAGTGGTAAGAGGTTTTGGGCTGATGAGCACCACAATCCATCCAAGATATAAGTTAATCGAACAAGAACCATATTGTTGTGTTCCTGCGTGTATCCAAATGGTGCTTGCTAGAAGAGGATTACCTTCGTTATCTCAAGAAGATATAGGTTCAAATCTTGGAATATTGTTCCCTCCTGCAGGAGTAGGAACAAGAATCAACGAAAGAAGATATGGATTAAATAATTTTTTCAAAAAGAGAAAAATTTCTTTAAAGAGCCGATTTTATTCAGGCAGAGAAAAAATGAAAGTTCAGAACTACATTGAAAGAAACATAATACAAGGAAATGACTTACTTGTTTGTTTCAGATACGGAACTTTGTATCAAGGAGGAGAGCCTTTCGGCCATAGCTCCTTAGTGGAATCTCTAGAGGGTGAAAAAATTACACTTGCAGACCCTAGAGGAGAAAGAAAAAAAGTTTACCTAGAATATCTTGTTCGAGCAATAAATAAAAATCAACTTAACGGACAAAACATAGGGGGATTTTGGTCAATCTCTAGTTCTCCCACAAAAACTTTATAACATCCTTTATCTTTTTTAAAGAATGAAAAAGAACTGTGAAAATTCTAAACGCGTTTCGATAGTAACAGGTGCAAGCTCTGGCCTTGGCCGAGAAATCGCCAAACTTCTTTGTGAAAAGGGGCATATTGTCTACGTCGTCGCAAGAAGAAAAAATCTCTTAGAAAATTTGAAAAAAGAATGCTCTGAATTTAAAGGGAAAATTAAACCACTTGCAGGGGATTTGACAAGCGCAAGTTTTCGGGAAAAAATAGTTTCTCAGGTCTTACGTGAATCTGGAAAAATAGATTACCTGATTAACAACGCTGGCTTCGGAAAACTCACAAGTTTTGAAAATACAGATATTAAAGATATTGAGGGGATGTACGCTCTAAATGTCATTGCGGGAGAACACTTAACTCAACTCGCACTTCCAATCATGAAAAAAAGAAAACGAGGAAAGATTGTCAATATTGCTTCCGTCGTGGCTTTTGTTCCACCTGCTTACTTCTCGGTTTACAATGCAACAAAAGCAGCAGTTTTCAATTTTTCAAAGTCATTAAGTTACGAGCTGGTTGACTCCGGCGTTTCTGTGTCTGTTTTGTTCCCTGCAAGGATGAATACTCCTTTCTGGGTTGTAGCCTTCAAATGTAAGGGACTAAAAGGAAAAAAACATGCAACCTGTGCTGCAAACTGGTCAAAAAATTCTGTTGCCCCGACACGAGTTGCGAGATACCTCATAAGAAAACTTGACAGTCAAAATCTTGTTCTTCTTCCTGGATTCCTTCCCAAGTTCTATTATTATGTTGTGAGTCACATACCTTTCCTAAACAGTTTAGTTATGAAATTCGTAGTCGGCCCAAAAACAAAAAAAACTTTAGGAATATAAAATGACAAACTACACCCTTTTCCCAATCGGAATAATAACGGGAATTTTTTTTGACGCGATTTTTGGCTTTCTTGATAACTTCAGAGGAATCGAAAGAAAATTTTTTGGAAAAAGAATACACCATAGTATATACGGTCTATTGCTTATTTTTGTGGGCCTATTCATTTATAGAGAATTTCTTATTGGACTTGGATTCGGAATAATTTTGAGTCACACAGCAAGACTCAAAAAACTTCTTTTCATAGAAGATGTGTCGGTTAAAAAAAGAGAATAAAATCAGATTATACTAGTCTTATATTCCACATCCCTTCCAGAAATTCTGGCTCTTTGGTTTGAACAATATCTAACAAATCTATCTAAAACCCTCAGATCTTTCATTTTTTCTCTCCTTTGAATATATTCTTTCATATGCTTTAAATTTAAGGAATCTGGCTCTTCAATTATCCTCCAATAACCATCCCCTGATCTCGAAAGAGGAAGAGGCAAAAATGATTCCTCAAAAGAATAGAAAACAAATGTCAAAGGTGAAATCATTAAACCCAAGCTTCCTCTAGCAATATCAAATGAACGTCCAACAAAAGTATCTCTTTTAGGAGATTTTGCAATCATCCTTCTATTCAATAAATCACGATTAAATATCTTTCTAAAGGATAAATTTTAAAAGATTGAATACAATAAGAAAAATATGACAGTAAAAGTTTATTCCACACCAACATGTCCATGGTGTCACAAGGCAAAAGAATTTCTCACAGCCCACAAGGTAAAGTTTACTGATTTTGATGTGAGTAAAGATAGAGAAGCAGCACAAGAGATGGTTAAATTTTCTGGCCAGATGGGAGTTCCTGCTCTGAATATAAACGGGAAACTTGTCGTCGGTTTTGACGAAGGAAGAATCAAAGACCTATTAAAAATAGACTAAAAAATCATTTTTTATTTCTAATTCTGTATAGTTGACAATAAATATTTTTAAAAAGGCTTGAGATTTTGTCCGCCGATGACAAGAGCAAAAGGCAATGGGAAAATGGAAAGAGCACTAGAATCTACAGAACTCCATTATGTCCATGAAAGAGATTTAGATTTAAGACATAACGAAGTTTATTTAGGAGGGGTTGATAGAGGATATGAATTGGGTCCAGAAGGAACAGAGCCTGGAGTCGACTTTGTTATGGCGAACAGATTCACGAAAAATCTTAATCTTGCGCAGCTAACTAACAAAGGTATCCCCCTACTTATTCACATGAGTACTTGCGGAGGAGATTGGAATTTTGGCATGCAAATTTATGATGCAATAAAGGCCTCTAAAAGCCATCCAGTTACAATAATCAATTATACCCATGCAAGAAGCATGAGCTCATTAATTCTCCAAGCAGCAGACTGGAGAGTTATGATGCCCCATTCACACTTTATGTTCCACGATGGAAGTTTTGGTGATTCTGGAACAGTCAAAGAAGTTAGATCTGGCTTTGAGTTTTATGATAAGGTGGGTGGGAGCACAATGTTAAGGATTTATGCAGAACAAATGCAAAGAAAAGGAGAAATGGCGGGAAAAAGTTTCAAGAAAATAGAGACTTGGCTGAGAAAAAAAATGGACAAACATGAAAATGTTTACTTGACGGCCGAAGAAGCAATTCGCTGGGGATTTGCTGACGAAATCTTTCAAGGATGGGAGCATTATAGAGATAACAGAACAAATCTCCCGAAAATTCCCACTAAATTGAAAGTTAAAGTAAAGAAAAATTCTTCAAGAGCCAGAAGATAAATTTATAAGTTTTCTAATTTTCTTATTGAAATGACTAATGAATCTTATGATTTTATAATTCTCGGGGCAGGTGGCACAGGGTTAGCAGCAGGAATGTATGGTGCGAGACTTGGCCTTAAGACTTTAGTGCTAGGTTCAACATCAGGAACGGAGCTTCCTATCGGAGGCGTGATAACGACAACTCACGTCGTGGAAAATTATCCTGGCTACATCACGCTTTCAGGAGTCGAGCTCGCAAAAAAACTTGAGGAACACGCAAGAGCATATTCCCTTGTAACAATCAAAAACGAAAAGGCAGTTGAAATAAAAAAATCAGCAAGTAGCTTTTCAGTAAAAACCAATAAATCAACCTACGCTGGAAAAACAATTCTTTTCGCAACAGGAACAAAATGGAAAAAGCTTCCCGAAACCGTCAAAGGCTCGCGAGAGTTTGAAAACAAGGGAGTTTCTTACTGCGCATTGTGCGACGGCCCGCTCTTCAGAGACAAAACAGTCGGAGTCGTCGGAGGCTCGGATAGTGCAGCAAAAGACGCATTGCTTCTTTCCGAATACGCAAAAAAGGTCTACATCATTTACCGTGGAGAAGAAATTCATCCTGAGCCAATAAACATGCAAAGAATTAAGGCCAACAAAAAAATAGAAATCATAAACAAATCGAATGTTGTGGAAGTTAAAGGAAATGACCTCATGACAAGCGTTGTTCTTGACAAACCGTACAAAGGAAAAAAAGAAATTCCTATGCAAGGACTTTTTATTGCAATTGGCCATATTGCACTTTCAGAGATTGCAGTTTCTCTTGGAGTAAAGACAGACAAGACTGGAGAAATAATCATCGACCATAAAACTTCTGAAACAAGTGTGCCAGGTATTTTCGCAGCAGGAGACGTGACAGACAAACATTTCAAACAACTGATTACGGGCGTGGCGGATGGTTGCACAGCTGCCTACAGCGCTTATGAATTTATTAATAAAATCAAGTTGGATAGTTGATAATAATCTACTCTGAGAAATCTGAGACATCAAGAGTTTTTAGTCTTTCGTTTTGACCGTTAATATTAGGAGGAATTTCTACAAGCCTTTCTTCCTGTGTTTGTCTTCTCCATTCATAAACTTTAGAGATAGTTTCAGGAATATAATTTAACAGAAGAGGTACTTCTGTATACATTGAAGTCCCGTTTAACTTGACCTCAGGTAAAACAAGATCCAAAAAATGTTCTGTAAATTCATAAGGAGTTCGCAAAACTTCCACTTCAACCTCGGAGTCATCTTGAAAAAAATGATTCAATCTTTTCAAAAAACCTTTTTTAACTCTCTTTACACCCTGCACAAATAAATTTCCTTCGTTGAAAACTAAAGGTAATGAATACTCCCACTCAGTGTCTCGACGCATCAAAGTTAAAGAGTTAAAATTTTCCTCACTCTTTAAGGATAGTCTTAATTCTGTATCGCCAGTATAATATCTTCCTCGCTTCCACGGACTTAAACAACCGTTTGAAAAATCATACCTAACATCAAAATCATTCAAGTCAAAAATCTGTCCGCTCATGGTTTGTATATTTTCTAAAATTCTTGGAAGTTTTTCTCTAACTAAATATTCATAAACATCTGTAGCGCCATTTATCTTCAAGTCAGCTTCCGCCGCCAATCTTGCGGTTCTATGTTTTGATGCTTCAATTTGACCTATAACTCTTTCAACATTTCCAATTTCAAGTTGCTGAAGTTGCTCCGCGGAATTTAACTGATCATCTAAGGTCATTAAAATGGATGATATTTTCAATTTATAAATTTTTCTTTCGTCATCACTCTACAATTGTTACTGTGCGGAAGACTTTACTCCAACATTGTGCATTCTTTCTGCTAAACCAAAACCCTTTTAACTCTAAATTCTAACTAATTTCATGGCCACCTTAAAATACCAAGATAAAGAATTTCAGTTAGAAGACAATTCAAAAATTGAAGAGACTTGCAAAGATCTCGGCGTGCCTTTCAATTGCAAAAACGGAACTTGTGGAACATGCATAGTTGAAGTCACTCAAGGCGAAGATAATCTTAGTGATTTAAACGAAAAAGAAAAATCTCTTGCTCTAGACAAAACGCATCGGTTAGCTTGCCAATGCAAAATCAAATCTGGAGAAGTGGAGGTTGATTTCTAATACGATAATTTTTATAAATAAAGATTTGTTCTATTAAACATGGGTATTTTAGAAAGGATTGGAAAATATTTTTCTCGAGAATCTCAAGATGTTTACTGTCAAGACTGCGGAGATAATTTAACGAATAGGGGAGGAGATATTTCTGGTTCTGGACGGATTTATTGCCATGGAATAGTATCTCCAAAACAATGTGTATTTTCTGCTGTTTTTAATGGAAAAGAAGGACAAAAAGGAATGGCATTTAATTATGCTTCCCCAAAACAAATTCAAAGAGCAATCAGGAAAGGAGAATTGATACAATTTGGAAAGTTAGAGACCGCGATTTCTGAAATAGATTAACCAAAACCCTTATAACTTCTATTTTTTATTCCAAATTATGACACTTGACTTCGAAAAAGATTTTCTGATTGAAGAACTAAAAAAACGGAAGCCAAAAAAAGTTCTCGTTCAACTTGCAGAAGGGATAAAGAAAAATTCTCCGGAAATATCACAATGGATAGAAGAACTTGGCATAGAATGTATTTTCTCTGGAGAAACTTGTTGGGGAGCGTGCTCCGTTTCAGTACAAGAGGCAGAAGCAATTGGAGCGGATTTAATAGTTCATTTCGGGCATGCACAATTCATTCCAACAGATTTTCCAATTTTATACGTAGAAGTCAAAGACCATCTCGATTTAACACCTTTGTTAGAAAAATCGCTTCCATTTATTGAAAAATATAAAACAATAGGGTTTTCTTTTTCAATTCAACATAGGCACGATTTGAAAGGTATCACAGAGTTTTTTGAGAAACGCGGAAAGAAAGTTATCTTGTCAAAAAACATTGGAAACGTTGCATATGAGGGCCACATCGTCGGCTGTCAGTATGAAGGACTCAAGGCAATTCAGAACGAAGTCGAAGCTTTCGTAATCATGGGCAACCAATTTCATTCAATGGGTGCGGTTCTCGCAGTAAAGAAACCAGTTATACTAATCGATGTTTACAACGACGATGTTCGGGGAATGGAAGGCCTCAGAAACAAGATACTGAAACAGAGAGTAATTTCAATTGAAAGATTGAAAGAAGCAAAAAATGTGGGAATAATTATTGAAATAAAACCAGGGCAGCAATTTGGTTCGCCAAAACTTCTTTTGAAAAAATTAAGAGATGCAGGAAAAAATGCAATTGTTATAACCATGTCTGAACTCACGCCAGACAAAATTATGAATTTCTATAGTATCGATGCTTTTGTTGAACTTGCATGCCCAAGAATTGCTTTGGATGATTACGCAAAATATGAAAAACCCATTCTTACCTATAGGGAGGCCCTCGTGGCTATAGGTGAAAAATCTTGGGACGATATTTTAGAAGCAGGGATTGTTTAAAACCATAGTACAATAATTCTTAAAAACCAAGTTAATCTAAACATAAAATGCTACTAACAGAAATATTTAGTGATGAAGAAGGACGACTGAAAGGTGTCTCTGAAGTTGAAGGTATAGTGACGCTGTCTTGTCCGCATCCAAGAACATTTGTTGGAACGAAAAATTTTCTAGGATTTCCGGACGAACCAGGGAAGTCGCTTTTGATAACAGATTTAATTGGAAGAGCTAGGGAAGATACAAGACAGTATTACTTTATTGGAGAACCTACCCTGACTGAAGGAGAAACTTTCTGTATAGTTCCTTATGTGGTTTTTAGTAAATAATCTTGAAATAACTGTCGCGAAATTTCTTCATAAAATTTATAAACGCATTTCCTTGTATATAAATAGTTCTTTTCGCATTAAAAAGATGAAAGGAGGTTAATATGAGTGAAGAAAAAATAACAATCAAAAAAAGCGACTTGTGGAAATATGCCACATTTGTTCTAATAGCAATAGTGATTGTAGGAGCAGTAATAATGTTCACAGGAAGTTCAAATGGAAACGCTGTGAATAACACAGACACAGGAAAAGTGAGTCTTGAGACCTTTACATCAAATTCAGTGCTTTATCCTTCCTTGGGACCTGAAGATGCTGATAACGTTGTAATTGAATTTTCAGATTTCCAATGTCCTTATTGTACTATGGCCTCGGGAATCCCTTCATGGACAGAACAATATGCTTCCCAATATAGTGGTTTAGTGGGTGCAGCAGAAAATGTCCAAGAGATGGCAGCTAACGGAGAGCTTAGGTTTATTTACGTTCCTTGGGCGTTCCTTGGAGAAGAATCTGTTTATGCATCGGAGGCAGCCCTCTGTGCAAATGAGCAGGGGAAATTTTGGGAAATGCACAATGCAATTTTCGCTGCAAGTGACAGTCCTTCAGAGCACACGGGAAAGTACAGTAAAGAAAATTTGAAGATAATCGCAGCAGGAATAAGTGGTATTGACAAAACAAAGTTCAACAACTGCCTTGATAATGATGACTATTTGCCGTCCCTTCAGAAAATTGCTTCTGATGTAGGATCTGCAGGAGTTTCAGGAACACCAACATTCTTTGTGAATGGACAAAAAGTTTCGGCATCTTGGCCAGCAATTCAAGCCGCACTAAAATAAACAAATTTTTATTTTTATTATAATTTTATAAAGTTCTTTTTCCCCTTTTTTAACAATGAAAAAGAGTAATATTCACAAATCCGTAAAAGAAGTTCTTCAAAACGACAAATATCTTTTTCTCTTTGTCCTTCTGTCAACAATAATTTTTGTTCTTTATCTGTTTCTTCCCTTCATAGGCAATCAAACAATAGGCTTCGCAAACTATCCTGTATGGGACATTGTTTTAATTATGGTGCTTTCGGTTTCTGTAGGTCTTCTTTTCACAATGCAAATTTACAGTTTCAGACAATTTAAAGAATTAAGTTTCACAAGCAGCGGCAGTGGTTTCGCGGGTTTTCTTTCAGGATTCTTAGTCTTGGTTTTCTCCAGCGCAACATGTGTGGCCTGCCTAAGCGTCCTCTTTGCCTTCCTCGGAACAGGAACTCTCCTCACTTTATTCAGCTACAAAAAGTACATAATTATAGGAGGGTTTGCTCTCATCTTCCTTTCACTCTATTTAATCTCAAACAAAATACAAAATCAATGTGAACTTTGCAAAGTTCCTAAAGCAATAATTTCAAAAACAAAAAAGAAGAAACTATAAAAACAAATTAATTCTAAAAAATCTATGGAAAACAAAAAAGTTGGTTATATCCTCATCGGAGTGGCGATTTTCTTGGTAATAATAATTCTTCTTTTCAACAATGCTTTAAGCGAAATAGTCACTCTTAGCTGCGGATTGGATCATGGAGAATTTTGCCCGATGCAACAAACAGTAAATCAACAAACATACCTTGCTCTCGGAATTGTAGGAGTTCTTCTTATTGTTGCTCTTAATTTAATATTTACAAAACCGAAAGAAAAAATAATCATAAAAAAAGTTCGTGAAAAGAAAAAGAAAATCGATAGAAGCAAACTTTCTCGTGATGAAAAAAAGGCCATTGATATGCTTGAAAATGAAAACGGCACAATGTTCCAAGCCACTATGATGGAAAAACTAGGAATCGGAAAGGTCGGCATGACGCGCCTCATTGATAAGCTTGAAGCAAAGCAACTTGTTGAAAGGAAGCGAAGAGGAATGAACAATGTCGTTGTTTTGAGGCAATGAAACTAGTTACACCAAACCACTTATAATAAACTATTTCTTGTGTTTTGCATGACAGACAAAAAGCATCACGAAAAAAAACACAATCATTCAAAAAAGAAAACAGACTGGGAATTTTATGTTCAGGTTGGAATTGTAGTTTTCCTTTCCTTAATTCTTATATTAAATTATCTTCCTTCTGGAAACGGAGGAATAGGAACTGTTTCGGCGTCAGAGATCACCCCAACAGGAGTTCCTGCTATATATGGAGAAGAACTTGGAATAAGTTATGATGATGTTTCTCCCTACGGTCCTCAAAAAGCAGATGCAACAATAAGACTTTTGGGAAATATCGATAGAGTTGAAACTCTTGATGAAGCGCAAACACAAAGATATGTCGATATCCTTTACAACATGCACAATGGAATTTCATGTGAATACTGCTGCGGCGCACGTTCAATTATCTTTGAAAATGGACAGCCTGCATGCGGATGCGCTCACAGTTATGCAATGAGGGGTCTTACAAAATATCTAATCAAATATCATGGGGATGAAGTTACAGATGAAGAGATATTATCTGAGGTTGGAAAATGGAAAGTTCTTTTCTTTCCAGGAATCCTTGAAGGAAAAGCGAATGTAATGGATTCTCAGGGAATAGATGTTAACTACATAAGTCTTACTTCAAATCAATACAGGGGAATCGAAAAGGGACAGGCCTATGGGGAAATGGTTGGCGGTTGCTGATTAAATTCAATTAAATAAAAATAAACAAAATGGAAACACAAAAAATCGTCCTTTGGACAATCATTGGAGTTTTGTTGCTTGCAGTTGTCTATACTGTATTTTTTCAGGGAAATACGGGTAGCACAAGTTCATTAAGCTCTAATGCTGGTCAAGCTGCAAGTGCATACAGCGGAATGGTTGGCGGATGTTAAAGGGGTTTTTCTTTTAGAAAGGGCTCTGCGTTCACTCTCGTTCGCCAGAAGTCAAACGAAAGAAAAGCTACATTGTAAAAAACTAAAATAAAATGAAAAAGAAAAACTATTTTCTTATTGCAGCAGGAATCTTAGCTGTACTTGCAATAATATTCTTCTCGCAAAGTTCTAATGCAAGCAATTACGAGAACATCAACTCTATTGAAGGAGAGATTGAAATTTATAAATCGCTTACATGCGGCTGTTGCTCTGTATATTCTACATATGTGGATGGAAAAGTTTCTCCGAATGTAAAAACTTTTGATGTTCAAGACCCTGATGCTGTAAAGAGGACATATGGCGTTCCTACAGAACTCGAAAGTTGTCACACGACAATAGTTGACGGTTATTTTGTTGAAGGTCATATTCCCTTGGAAGCAATTGAAAAGCTTTTGAGTGAAAGGCCAAATATTGCTGGAATCGCAATGCCTGGAATGCCCTCTGGAAGTCCAGGGATGCCTGGACAGAAATATGCCGACTTTGTAATCTACGCGGTAAATCATGACGGAACTTACGACGAATTCATGAGAATATAAAATGGTTTCAAAGCTTCAAAAAAAGTTTTTTGTATTTCCAATTTTTGCTTTGCTAAGCGCATTGTTTGCAAAAATTGTTAGTGCACACTGTCCTCTTTGCACAATAGGGGCGGGTGCTGCTGCTGGTGCGGCAGTATGGCTGGGAATAAGCAAACTCGCTGTAGCAATGTTTATCGGAGCGTTTGCAATGTCTATGGGAATGTGGTTCTCAAATCTTAAAATTTTCAAAAAAAAATATGTTACTTTTCAGAAAATTGCAATTGTCTTAGCTGTCTTTCTAACAACAGTAATCCCTCTCATGCCCCTCTTCACCGCAATAGGACCTCTTTACTTGTCTTTCATCGGACCATATGGAACAACTTATGCATTTAATTATTCAATCTTGACAAGTCTTCTTGGAGGGGTCATTGTTTTTTTGTCCCCCACCCTTAGCAGAAAACTTACGAAGGTAAGGAAAGGCAAAATGCTTCCTTTCCAGGGAATCCTCATCACCTTCATCAGTCTCATAATTGCGGGAGGAATTATCCAAATTACAGTTACATGAACCAAATAACATTAGTTTTTCTCGGACTTGCATTTTTATTTTTTGCAGTCCTCGTTCTAAAAAATTTTCTTAATAAAAAAATCTGCACAATTTGCATTGCAGTTGTCTTAACATGGTTCACACTACTAGTTCTCTTTTATCTGAATCTTTTTGAGGATAAAATAATAATTGCGATTCTCATGGGTCACACTTCTCTTGGACTGTATTACATCTGGGAGAAAAAAGTTAAAGAAAAATATACTGTGTTTAGACTTCCTGTCTTATTGAGCTTCATTTTTATTATCTATTCAATTCTCCAGGATTTTGTTTTTAACACCCTTATTCTCATTGTGACTCTCTGGCTCGTTTTCAGTTTTATCTATTTTCTTAGGAATAATAAAAAATTCAATTTTTTCGCAAATAAAATCATAGAATGCTGTAAAAAATGGTAAATAGAAAAATATTTTGGTTTCTTGGCATGGCAGGGATATTCGCAATAATGCTAATTTTTTTATTTGTCTCTGAAAAAAGCGTAACCAATTTAAATGTTGAAGAATTTGAGAAAATTCTTAATTCAGATCCTGTGTTCGTAATAAATACTCATACTCCTTATATTGGAGAA
>Ga0210057_1003640_pt1 | contig 21137 bp, 13 predicted proteins | sample CryGeyCG2114_010_2_FD_183968 | JGI IMG/M metagenome (GOLD analysis project Ga0210057, IMG submission 183968) | Groundwater microbial communities from aquifer - Crystal Geyser CG10_big_fil_rev_8/21/14_0.10 (SPAdes) (version 2) | ecosystem: Environmental > Aquatic > Deep subsurface > Groundwater ...
AAGAGCTGGATAGAAAAAATGTTCGCATGAGAATTATCGGAGACCTGAAGCATCTGCCTGAAGAAACTACCAAAGAACTGGCAGCTGCTGTCGAAAGAACTCGAAATAACACAGGTACCATTGTGACCTTTGCGATAAACTACGGAGGTCGTGATGAACTGGTTCGGGCTGTAAAAAAGATGATTCAAGATGCGATTGATCCGACTGATGTCACAAAGAAGTATATCTCAGAACACATTGATACAAAAGATCTCCCGGACCCTGACCTTATCATTCGTACAGGCGGGGAGAAACGAACCTCCGGTTTCATGCTCTGGCAATCCGAATATACGGAATATGCCTTTATTGACAAACTTTTCCCCGACTTCACTCCACAGGATCTGAAACAGTGTGTAGATGATTTTCTGCAACGTAAAAGACGCTACGGTAAATAATTATTACCGCATATTTCTCTCATTTTGTATATAATGGGTGTGAAAGATATGTTTTCTCCCAAGTACAGTATCACTAACAAAATTCTGACGAATATTTCAAAGATTGAAGCTACTGAAGAGGTCATTAAACACGCTCCCATTCTGCCTTTGTGGGAAAAGGAGTTTCGTGAAGATGCCATTGTACGCTCTGTCCACCACGGAACACATATCGAGGGAAATATGCTTCAGAAAGATGAGGCCAAAGACGTTCTCCGGGGAAAAGATGTGATGGCGCGTGCTCGAGATGTCCAGGAGGTTATGAACTACCGTAAGGTAATCGATTTTATTGACGAAGAGACGAAAAAACAGGTCCCTGAGATGAGCGAAAATACCATTCATAAGATCCACTCAATTGTAGTAGATAAAATCTTATCTCCCGATCAGGCCGGAGTGTACCGGACGAAGCAGGTAGTTATCCGTAATTCTCAGACAGGCGAGGTGACATTCAAGCCGCCGGCACCCGTTGAGGTTCCGTATCTGATGAAGGAGTTTGTGACGTGGATTAACCTGACGGGTAAAGATGATCTTCATCCGATCCTCAAAGCAGGTATTGCTCATCATGAATTTGTCCGAATCCACCCGTATATTGACGGGAACGGACGTGTATCCCGAAGCCTAGCGACACTTCTTTTGCAACAGGGAGGATATGATATCCGAAGATTTTTCTCACTGGAAGAATACTATGATAAGGATGCAGTCATGTACTATGAAAATCTTCAGAAAGCGACAAACGGGGATATGTCATCCTGGCTTGAGTATTTCACATACGGAGCGGCTGTCGAGTTTGAAAAAATTAAAGATAAAATTCTCAGACTGTCCAAAGATGCCAAACTGAAGGAAAAATTCGGTGGCAAGCAGATCTTCCTGACGGAACGACAGGTGAGATTGATCGAGTATATGCAGGATATCGGATATATTCAAAACAAAGGATTTTCATCGATATTTCCCGATATCTCTGAAGACTCAGTGCTTCGCGATCTGAAAGATTTGATCGAAAAAGGACTTGTTAAAAAAATCGGAAAAACAAAAGCTGCCCGATATGTTTTGACAGGTTAGTATTATTCGTATGTCAATCCGAACTCATTACTCGGATATTCAAAAGATGCTGAAACAAGTTCAGCATGACAAGATAATCATTTGTAAAATAAGGATCATATGACATTTCAAGAACTGTCTCAGTACATCAAAAAAATTGAGGATACTTCATCGAGGTTGGAAATCACTAAAATCCTGGCGGATTTGTTTGGGAAACTATCACCTGACGAATATGAAAAAGCGGTCTATCTTTTGCAGGGTCAAGTATCCCCAAAATATGAAGCGATCAATTTCGGAATGGCGGAAAAGATGGTTATAAAAGCGGTTGTTTCCGCGATGCAAGTCGATCATCGTGATTTTACGCGAGAGTATAAAAAAATTGGAGACATCGGTGATGTGGCACAGACCTTAAAAGATGCAAATCCTTCATTTGAGCAGAGAGATCTCAGCATTATAGAGGTTTTCGATACCCTTTTGAAAATGGCTCAAGCGGGAGGGTCAGGCTCTCAGGATGAAAAAATCCGACTTCTGGGTTCTCTCATCAGGCAGCTGGATGCTTTATCTACACGCTATGTTGTTCGTATTCCGGTCAGTGCATTGAGACTTGGATTTTCCGATATGACCATTCTTGACGCGTTATCATGGATGATACAAGGTGATAAAAGTCTGCGCGAAGTTCTCCAGGGTGCATACCATGTGTATCCTGATTTAGGCCACATAGGCAAACTGGTCAAAGAAAAAGGGATTGAAAAAGTAAAAGATATTCAACCTGAGGTGTTTACACCGATCATCATGATGCGGGCTGAACGCTTGTCATCAGGAGAGGAAATTATTGAAAAAATCGGAAAATGTGCTGTGGAACCGAAATTTGACGGGTTCAGACTTCAGGTGCACAAGAAAGGTAAAGAAGTAAAGCTTTATACGAGAGGCCTTGAAGATGCGACATTTATGTATCCGGATGTCGTTGAAGGAGTTCAAAAGGAACTCAAAGCTGATGAAGCAATTATTGAAGGGGAAGCAATAGGCTATGATCCGATGGCGCAGAGTTTTCTTCCATTTCAGGAGACCGTACAGCGCAAAAGAAAATACGGAATTGAAGAAAAGGCCAAAGAGATCCCTCTTAAGTTATTTGCCTTTGAGCTGCTGTATGCTGACGGTAAAAACTACGTATCTGAACCATTTGTTAAACGTCGTGAAGCATTAGTTAAACATGTTAAAAATACCGGTGACCGTGCAGTTGATACTGTAATTGTTGCAGACGATACCGTGGTAGAAGATCCGCAAAAGCTTGAATTGATGTTTGATGATGCTATTACCAAAGGGCTTGAAGGCATTGTAGCCAAAAAACTGGACGGAACGTATCAACCGGGAGCCCGCGGTTGGAACTGGATCAAATTCAAAAGAAGCTACTCTTCTAAAATTGACGACACAATGGACTGTCTGGTCATGGGATACGATTACGGGAAGGGCAAAAGAGCAGTATTCGGCATTGGAGCATTCCTTGTCGGGATTTATGACGAAAAAAACGATCAGTATTTGACTGTTGCAAAGATAGGAACCGGACTTACGGATGAAGAATGGAGAGAACTGAAAGTCAAGAGCGGAAAGCTGACCAAAGATAAAAAACCTCTGGCTTATGACGTTGATAAGCTGATGGAGTGTGACGAATGGATATCACCTGAGATTATCGTTGAGATCAAAGCCGATGAAATTACCAGGTCACCCGTGCATACAGCAGGTCGGAAAATGAAACGTACAAAATCAGGCGGTGGTGAAGAAGTTGAAATTGCCGGATACGCGTTGCGTTTTCCCCGATTGGTAAGATTCCGTGATGATAAATCTCCGACGGAAGTGACCTCCCTTCATGAACTTGCCGATATGTTTTCGTTACAATACTCCGGTAAATAACCATGATACCGCGACTGAAAGGCTTCGGAGTAAATGTTGATTTAAATCATTTTGAGCTTCCGGAGATTGACAAACTTATTGAGGCCTTGATAAAGATTCAGGCTAGGTGGGTGAGACTTGAAATTGATTATCTCAAGTATGTGCATAAGGATAGATTAGATGCGATCGATTATTTTTGTGCTGAATGCAAGAAGCGCAATATTGTTGTTGTCGGTCTGTTTTCGCAGTTTATTCCTGCTTCCCTGCGTAACTTATTCTTTTCTCACCAAGCCCATACACCTGTAATGCTGAACATGGAACTGTTTTTGAAGTTTGTTACATCAGCGGCTCATAGATGGAAAGAGAATATCTTTTATTGGGAGATTTGGAATGAACAAAACTCTAAACGATTCTGGATCAATAAACCGTCACCTGCTGAGTACGTCTCATTTTTAAAACAAATGCAACAAGCGATTCATTCTGAGAATATGCATGCCAAAATAATATTCGGAGGCGTAAACGGGAATGATATTACTCCCATGATGTATATGCCAAGACATTACTTTCATTACAAAGGTTTTATTGAAGAGTGTATCAAGTTGGGGGCAGATCGGTACGTAGATATGTTTGCCTTTCATCCTTATACGTTATCCTGTTACATATCTCTGAAACAACCCAAAGAAATCGCTCGCGAAATCATATCCCGTATACAGGAGACTAAAGAAAAATATATAAACGAGAAATTAGTTATTTCAGAAATAGGGGTTAGTCCTGTTCTTAATCCGAAAGTTGATGCTGCCGGGATTGCACTGATCTATAAAGAAATAATCCGTTACTGTGAAGAAGTGGATATACCCGTCAGTATCTATACTCTAGCTGATCAACACAACAGTCATTATGGCTCTTTCAATCCGGATCGTGATTTCGGTTTTCTGGATTATGATTTAAAAGAAAAAAGCCTTTTGCAAGAGTTTATTGCATGATACAATATTTTTATGAAGAAGTTTCACAACAACAGAATTATTGATGCCTGGATGAAAGGATCCCTTGTATTTGTAGCATTGCATCTCATTATCTTGGGTATTATGGCAGTTCAGCAGTGGTCTTTTGCTCCTTTGAATGTATTTTTTATACTCGATCTCTATCTGTATTTCCCTCAGATTCTTGACTCAGCTTTGAGTACTGCGCTTTCCACGCTTATTATGGTAAGCGTTTTTGGCTTTTTCTATTATCGCGGAGTGCGGTAATCTATTCTTCAGATCCGGCCACCTTTGATGAAGACATGTTTTAAACCATCGTACGGAGTAATCAGTAGCAATTGAAGAAAAATTATGATTGATACGACGGGCTGAAACTTTATTAAGCATAGCAGGCTCGTATTTAATTGTTCCGATTCTGCTCAGATGTATTGCCAGATCAATATCTTCGTGTACGGCACGATCATCCATGCAAACTACGTTTCTTATCTTCTCCCATGCTGATTTTCTGAGTGCAGTATTCGGACCATGAGTTGTTTCATGACCGAGCATCAATCTGGTACCTTTAAAGAAGATAATCGATTGGAGTTTCGTGGTAGCACCGGGCATAGGAGCATCATAAAAATATGTGGGACCTGCAAGTGCAACAATGTTCTTGTCGGTAAAACCATTTTTAATTGTTTCGATCCAGTTTGTCGGTAGAATTGCGTCCGCGTCAGTACGTGCAATTATTTCATATTTTGCTTCATCATACCCCCGATTTCGTGCCGGGGTCATTCCCTGAACTTTTTCATGCACGATTCGTATGGGATATTTTTTTGCAATCTCTACTGTTCGGTCAGTGCTGTTGTTGTCAACAACAATAATTTCATCAGCTTTTACTTCCTGCTGCATAAGGGATTCAAGACAGGTCTCAATGTATTTTTCTTCATTGTACGCCGGGATCACGACAGATACTTTCATATCACTATTGTATCAAATACATGATTGCTTATGAGACTGTGTTGATTCAGTGTCAAATAAGTTATCCACACGATGCGAATAACTACGAGGGGATTGTCATAAAAGTCTTCAAACCACGTTAAAAACTATAGGGTATTAACAAATAGGAGGCATAAATACTATAAGACTTGACTGTCGTCAAAAAGTGGATTAGGATAAACATATGAACCTCACTAAAGTTCGGATATCAGCAACAAATATGAAGTTAAGTAGCGCAAAGGTTCTTAATAGAGATATGAAGAATTTCGGAAAGAAGCAGCTTTTCACTCTTATGAATAAAAATCTGACATTACCATTTCAGATGATACAGCTTTAAAACTACCGTATAAAGGGGACGAAAAAAAGAAAGAGCATCACTACCGCTCGTATAAAGGGGACGACGTGTAGTAATGCTCTTTCTTTGTTCTTGAATCTCTTCAAGAACGACCTAATTAACGATATCATACCTCTTTTATCTTGTCAAGGTTATTCGTTAATATACTTTATACAGAGCCCCAAACCCGTTTTGAGACTGGAAGATTTTTATACCGATTTTACCGAACTTATCTTCATTCAAGTTCGGATATTTCTCCCGTTCGATATTTGAGATGACTACATACTGTATGTCGTACTTTCTGATCAATTGCTTAGTGAATTCAATGTCTTCTGATTGGTACAGAGCCTCAATGTCAGGTATTCGTTCTCCCACAACACCCGATGAACCTCTCCACAGCCATTGATGTACCCACCAGCCGGCAACGGTCGGAACCCCTGTGTAAGCGGAGACACGATCATAGTCTGTGTATGAGTCACCTTGAGCTTCCAGGATGACCGGCTGCCCGTCAATGTTTTTATTTATGTAATCGACAATCTCTTTGTCTTGAGGATACATACTTTCAAGCCATTTACTTCCGTCAAGTTGCGGTGCTTTTTGATATGTTTCCTTTTCAAATAATCCCGGGTAATAAGATGGGAATGCCAAATAGGGATATATGAATACAAATATAAAAAAGAAAGCCAAGATACCTCTTGCAACAAAACGCCATTTCGATTTCCACATGCCTACGCGATAGAAGACATATGCTGATGCAATACTCATCATAGTGAATGCCTGGTATCCCATTTTAAACATCGTGTTCGCCCTGAAATGTCCGGGGTAGATATCTTTGATATAAAAGAATTCCGGCACAAGTATCAAAAATGTACCGTAACTAAAAAGAATTAGTACAAATGTATCTACCCAAATAAGAGTTGCTTTCTTAAAGTGGTCGTTTCTCCAGAGATAGATTAGGAAAAGAACTGCGGATGTCCAGAAAAATCCCCAGAGCACAAAGAGCATGTAAATAGGTGAAACCTGACAGTTTCCTTTCTCAAAAAGGAACGGTCCCAATTTCTCCAACTTTACAAGGAAATCAGGGCTGCAGTTCAAGCCGATCGAGCTTGCGAACGGTTCAAAGAACCATGAAAACGGAAGTGATGTGAAGATAAACGAAAGAACCGTAATAACGGATAAGGCGGCAAATTTAAGAGTAATTCGATAGAGGAAGAAAAATATGAAAAAGACCATCAGAAGATAAATCGGGCCGTCAAAGGCATTGGTCATGTAATTTATACCGATCATAAAACCGATGAGGACAGAAAGAATCGCTTCTGTTTTTTTGATTTGCAATGAACGTAGTTCCTTTCGGACGTCAATTATCACGGTCCGTTTTTTGAAGAAAGCAATGATATTCCAGCTTGTGAAGAAAGCAGGTTTTTTTGTTTCCTTTGTATGCCAGAATTCAAAAAATCTCCAGATGACGGCGATAGTCACCAGGACGAACGGAATATCAAATACATGCCCATGTAAATCTGCAACTACGTATGAATAAGCGGGAAACTCATGGATCGTGAAAGGTATAAATCGTGTTGCATTGGGATACCAGTAGTTTGAGTTCTGTACCAGACTTTCAAATAAGCCTTTTCCGGTATTCATGGTTGAAATTACTTCTTTTGGGGATTGGAAAATCTGCCAGAAGGGAATAGGCGTTTTGTCAGGAGGATAGCCTTTGGTCAAAATATAGATTGGATGCAAATTACCACCCAAATTGACCAGGAAGCTTCCCAGCATTCCGATGAGAATTGCCGGAACTCTACTTATTCCTTTTCCTTTATTCAGAATTATTCGCAGCCTTTGAATGATGGATGCAGTCAGAGAAAAAGCTAGTGTAACTCCTTGAGCAAGGATTGTGGCCAATATAAGATTGTATCCGACAAACGGACTTGTTCCGGTTATTTTCATGAGAAATGATCCCGTGAGATGACCGAAGTAGTAGTAGTTAATCGGATAGCCGTCAGGGTGTGTGGGATCGGCTGAAAGCCACATGTCTTTGGGCGGAAAATACTCAGTACGATTGATGGATTGCATAAAACCGAAATCCATAAATTTTTCCAGACCGTGAATGGACGGTTCCTGTCCTCTCACAAAAGTGAGTGCGAGAAGACTGATAAAAAACATGATTTCAATACCACCAATCAAAAGGAGCGTCTTTTTATCAATTTTTTTAATTTCCTTGATTTCCGTTTTGAAGTACCGATAGATGATAAATCCGGCAATTAAGATGATAATAATTAAACTTTCCTTCGTGTAAGGCAATATGTGAAGGATACCGAGTAGGAATATTGCATAGCTCAAAACAATGATGCTTATTGTCTTTGAAAAAGCATATCCCTGATCAACAAAAGTCCCGAATAATTTCTTCGAAACAGGGAAAAACAACAGACCGAGTACGGCAAGATAAAGGTACCAGATGAGTACTGATATAAACCATTCCATATATGTGACAAAGATACTACGTTTGTATTGCAATTTCAAGCTATTTTTGATACATTACAGCTACATAGAGGGAAAAATATGGATAACAAATATAACTACAAACAATACGAAGAGGAACTCTACCGGTTTTGGGAAGACAAAGGATACTTCAAAGCACAAGTAAATAAGAAAAAAGAGCCTTTCTGCATTATTCTTCCGCCACCAAATGCCAATGCAGACCTTCATCTGGGGCATGCCATGTACGTATATGAGGATGTTATGATCCGTTATAACAAACTTATGGGTCGCGAGGTTTTATGGCTTGCCGGAGCAGATCATGCCGGTATTGAGACGCAGTTTGTGTATGAAAAGCATCTGAAGAAAAAAGGCCAAAGCAGATTTGATTTTGACCGGAAAACGCTGTTTGATGATATTTGGAGTTTTGTAATGCAAAACAGAGGAACGATGGAAAATCAGCTCAGGAAGCTCGGTTTCGCTCTGGACTGGTCAAATAAAAAATTTACGATGGATGAAGATATTGTAAAGGTTGTATATCAAACATTCGCAGATCTCCATAAAGACGGATTGGTATATCGTGCAAATAGACTCGTGAATTACTGTACATCATGCGGTACTTCCTTTTCCGATCTGGAGGTCGCTGACAAAGATGTGCAGGGAACCTTATACTATGTGCAATATCCTCTTGTTGATGCCTCTGGACATATCACTGTGGCGACTACCCGACCTGAGACAATGTTCGGTGATGTTGCGGTGATGGTGCATCCGACCGACAAACGATATAAATCATTTATCGGCAAATCGGTAAAGCTGCCGCTGACAAATCGCGAAATTCCAATTATTGCTGATGAATATGTGGACCCTAAGTTCGGAACCGGTGCTGTAAAGGTGACCCCTGCTCATGACTTTAATGATTTTGAAGTCGGCCAGAGGCATAATCTTTCTTATGACACGGTTATTGATTTCGGAGGAAAGATGCAGAATACGGGAGCTGTGGACGGAGTGTATTTTACAAAAGCGAGGAAGATTACCTTAGAAAAACTTGAAGAAGGCAACTATCTGGAAAAAACAAAAGATCATCCAATGGTGGTCGGGACGTGTTATCGCTGCGGTACGGTGCTTCAACCACTTCCGAAAGAGCAGTGGTTTATCAATGTCCAGCCTTTGAAGAAAAAAGCAATTGAACTTGTGAATACTGACAAGGTTCAAGTCCATCCGAAGCGTTTTAAGAGACAGCTTATTGCAATTCTTGAGAATTTCATTGACTGGAATGTCTCACGGCAGATTGTGTGGGGTATTCGTATTCCCGCCTATAAATGTATTGAAGAGAATGAATGGTTTGTCAGTGTTGATAAGCCGAACAAATGTCAGATCTGCGGAACCTGCAAGTTTGTGCAGGATGAAGACACGTTTGATACCTGGTTTTCCAGTGCTCAGTGGCCGTTTGCTACCCTTCAGACAATCTCTAAAGAACATTTTGATTACTTTTATCCGACATCAGTTATGGAAACGGGATACGACATTCTTCGCGCCTGGGTCTCCCGAATGATTATGGTAGGTTATTACGAAATAAAGAATGTTCCGTTTGAACATGTATTCCTGCACGGGATGGTTCGGGATACAAAGGGTCAAAAAATGAGTAAAAGCAAAGGCAATGTGATCAATCCTCTGGACATGATTGAGAAATACGGAGCAGATGCACTTCGGGCCGCGCTTATTTTCGGTACCAAAGAAGGCGGTGATGTCGTACTTTCGGAGGATAAAATCAGGGCAATGCGTAATTTCGGGAATAAGATCTGGAATGTCGGACGGTTTATCGCTATGAACAAAGATAATAAGAAAGCTTCTGCCGAAACGCTGACAAAAGAGCAAATAAAAGTATTGAAGCAACTCGAAAAAGAGTTTATCTCCGTTGAGAAAAAATACCATCAACACTTTAAAAAGTTTGAATTTGCCAAGGCTTTTGACCTTATATACGATTTTTTGTGGCATCGATTCGCGGATTATTACATAGAGCAGTTGAAAGGTGCGATGCAGAATGGTAATATGGATGCTTGCGAAAAGCTTGAAGAGGTATATGCAACGACGCTGAAAATGCTCCACCCGTATATTCCATTTGTGACGGAGGCCGTTTGGCAGCAGTATTATGGCCGTGAAGTCTCAATCCTTGATACACCACTATCAATCTCAATGTAATTTGTTTACAATATTTAGAAGTTATTTTTAGTATCTTATGGCAAAACAAACATATCAGCCGAAAAAGAAGAAAAGAAGTACAACTCATGGATTTCTTTCCCGCATGGCAACAAAAAAAGGCCAGGATGTCATCAAACGCAGAAGACAAAAGGGACGAAAGACCCTTGCAATCTGATTGACAAAGAGAGCCTCTTATAAATTATCTTAATAACTGTGCCGCAATTTCTTATAGATTTTTTTAACCTGATCTTTATTCAGCCGGTGACTAATGCTTTGGTTGTCTTTTATGACATCTTTATCAAAATCGGACTGCCGGGTGCTTTCGGATTTGCAATTATTTCAATTACGATATTTGTGCGGTTTTTGATGCATCCCTTTTTTAAGCAGCAGATTGATACCGCCAAAAAAATGAAGGAAATAAAGCCTCATCTGGATGCTTTGCAGAAGAAACACAAAAAAGACCCACAAACACTTCAGAAAGAGCAAATGAGGATTTATCAGGAAGCAGGCATTAATCCGGCAGGAGGATGTCTTTTTGCAATTATTCAGATTCCTTTGATTTACGGGCTTTATCATACGCTACAGCTTTTTTTGACATATGACAAAGATGGTAAAATCGTCCAGCAGATTAATGATAAGCTCTATCACCCGGCGCTTGCTATCTCTCAGATTGATCCGAATTTCTTTGTTTACAATCTTGCATTATCACCTTCAAGTTCGGGCCTCTGGTACTACTACTTGGTACCTATAATCACGGCTGTTTTGCAGTTCTTTCAGTCAAAAGTGACTATGCCTCAGATGCATGAAGAACCGAAAAAAGAAGAAAAGAAAGATCTTAAAAAGAAGGATGAGAAGGAAGAAACCAGTACATCTGATGAGTTCCAGAAAGCTATGGGAACACAGATGAGGTATGTTTTTCCGGTCATGATAGGATATTTCTCCTATACGCTACCTTTGGGACTATCGCTTTATTGGAATGCGTTTTCGTTGTACAGTATCATCCAGCATTATATAGATGAGAGTCGAGTCAAGGAAAAGCCGCAACAAAGTAATTAGTAATTAATAATTGTTATATATATGGAAAAAGTAGAAATCATAAAAAAACACACCCAGGATCTTCTCAATAAAATGGTTGAGAATGCTGAAGTGGAAGTCACTGAAGAAGAGGGTATGTTTCATGTCAATATTAAAACCGACGATGAGGCACCGACTGTAATCGGACGCCACGGCGAGACAATTCGTGCGTTGCAGAAAATTCTTGAAGTTATCATCTTTAAGGAAACCGGCGAAAAGGCAGATCTTCTCATAAACGTCAATGATTATCGTGAGAAGCAAATTGAACGACTAGAGTACATTGCTGACCAGGCGGCTTCAAAAGTGCAAGACAGACAATCAGCGACATATCTTCGTGGATTCTCATCTTACGAAAGACGTATTATGCATGAGTACATTGCAAAAACATATCCTGATCTGACAAGCTACTCGATTGGTGAAGGACGTGACCGTCGCCTTGTTGTCGATGTTGCCCGTGAAAACGACGAACGACAGCAAGAACCGGAAGAACACGAAGAAGATATCAAGATTGATATCGAGTAATCTTAATCTGGAAATCAGAAGGCTTAAGGTGCTATACTTTTTAACATGAAACGAGTATTGGTCATCTTAAGCCTTTTTTTATTGCCTGCCATTTTCCTGTTTGATCTTGTGATTTTCTTTGGCATGAGTCAGTCCATAACCTGCCTAAACTGTGATCTTTCTCAGTACTTTCGAACGTCTTCCATGTCTTTTCATGTTCTTTCCAGCTCCTGGACGGTATTGAAGGATTTAGTATATAAAAAAGTATAAATATATATCTAAATATATCTTAATATATTAAAATAGTGCATATTTCTTCTATTCTTTCTCTTTTCTTGCTATACTTTCTTCTATGACTGTCAATCAAGAATCACAACCGGGTGGTCGGAATCCCAATCGATCCAATGAGCGATCGAATAGAGGGGAAGGACAATCTGAAAGACGTCAAACTACTCCCGAGCAGCGACAGGCACGGAGTCAGATTGAGAACTATCAGGCCAACAAGGAACAGATGGATGATCAGCAGAAAGAACAAGTGAAAAACTCCGTCACGCAGAATATAAAAGCTGATATCCAGATGAAGTCCCGTGATGCTGAAATGGCTTCAAAGACAATAGAAATCAGTGGCGGACAGGTATCACGGGATATTGCACCTGTCGCAAGTGGGATTGAAGATGCGGTTCGTTTGTTTGTCAGAGCGGCGCAAGAGGGACTTATTACTAAACCTCAGGATGCTAAATCAGCAGCTTTCTTTGATAAACTGGTCAACCAACTTGCACGAGGGTTCAATAGTGGAGACGCTACTTATTTCCAACCACTGATCAATGGTCTTTTAAGTAATCCGAGTTATATACGTTTTTCCGGAGAGAATCAGCCGTCTACAATGTTTGAACAGGATCTCAAGCGAATTGTGGGGACAGGCCGAACAGGTAGTTTTGCAGAGACGGTGCTTACAGATATTGTGAATGAAATGAGGAACGAAGGCAGTGTTACTGAGGTGACGGAAGAGCAGTTTGATGCAAAGAAATCCGCAGCTCGTCAGGCACGGGCAGCAGAGTTAGATGCACAAAGAGAGGATATCAGAGCAGCGATGGATGAGATTCAAGGGGCATCGGAATTTACACGGAATGAAGATAAATATTTAGCCAATCTTATTGAACAAGGCGGGAACGACGATCCGGATGTAAAGTTGGCGAGTGGACTGTTGAGACATATGGAGTCTCCCGAGCGGTTTCGAGATTTTTACAAAGAAATCTACGACCAAAAACTTCGGGAGGATCCAAAGGTACTTGCAATTTCTGATCCTGAAAAGCGCAAACAACGTGCTTCTAAAGAGACAACTCACGAAATCAACAAGACTTTGATCTATATGGTTCACAAGATTTTTGCTCCTGTCATAGACGGCGGATCAAAGAAACCGTTTGCTCAGCTTGTACAGGATGCCAGTACGGGCTACATGCTCAATCCACAGACTGTGTTCTATAACCTGAAAAAGAAAATCATGTATCTTGCTCATCCGATCAGCGAACGTGATACTAAATGGGAAGAAGACGGCATCAAATACTATCAGTACCGAAATACAAAAAAGAAAGTATGGAAACCGCGTGAGGAAGGTGAAGGAGAGGAGAAAGGTAAAGGAAAGGCTGTAGTCCTCGGTAGGTTTTACGATGAAACGGAAAGTATGGAGCTTCGCGAGAGCAGCTACAAAGAGTTTCTGGAAAATATGTACCTTTCTATTGATGCCGAAAAAGATCTTCTTGAAACAGGTATCAACTTCAACTATCTCATGTCCACAGGTCAGACTCAAGAACAGCAATCCTTTTTCCAGCAGGCAGCACAATACGCCAAGCAAACACTTCCTGCCAATCGTCTTGATGAGCTGTATAAACTTCCGTTTGCCGATCTCGTTGAAGCGGCAAAGATACAACTCAGTAGCTACTATAAGAAAAAAATGGCTATGAATCATTGGCGAAAAGATCCGGAGGTGCTTCTCGGACTTTTTGAAAATATGAATGAGGTGGAGAGTGAAGCATTAAAAGATATGATACATAATTTCGGAGACATGCCGGAGTGGGTTATCAAGCGAGCAATCATTCATGCCCGAATGCATTTGTCCTTAGTCAATCTTGAAGTTCATGCTCTGTCAAGCTATGCACATGCGACTATCAACGACTTGGCAAGTCCGACCTATCGAGATCAGTCTCTGAAAAACCTGGAGGTATTCCGTACTTGGTATAACGCTGAAATGTGGCAGGTAAGTGACACATTTGTTAAGGGTATGGCTTTTATGCCTCAGCCGAATAGGGATTGGCAGATAGAAGATTGGGTACATGAGGATATCACGGCAGAAGGCCGTGATATATATGATCAGGCATTTTTACTTGGGAATATGGCTGTTGTGGACCGAAAAAATTATACTGAAAGAATGCTTCCGAACATCATGGAACTTAATCCGATGGGAAACGGAGGAGTGGAAATACAGCTGGGATGGCGTATGAAGTACGCGATGTATCCGTGGCTTCAGGATATGCTTGATCCCCTGGACAATGAGAACCAACTTGATCTTCGGAAGAGTACTGATAACCGTGAGTTGGAGTATGGATGGAAGCGAATTGAGAATATCAGTGCTAACATGCTCAAGATCTATCGTGATGAGTTTCTGTGGGGAAACAAAAACGACTACATGAAAGAAGTCGATGGCGGAGGTGTGAAAGAGGCAAAAAGGTATGAGAACTTCTTCAAATTTTTGTATAGGCGATATTTTAAGGATGGCCTGGGTCAGCAGGGCTTTTATCCTGATGTTCACTCAGATCAGGAATTCTGGGAAAAGAAAATTAGACCAATTCTCGAAAGAAAAGCAAAGCCAGGCAAAGGTGAGTCTTCAAAGTCAGCAAAAAATAGGAACCTGGAAGGTAAAATAGAAGATCTGAAAGGGATTATTGATAGCGCACTCACCATTGTCGCATTTGAGCGTGTACCGATGGACTTTGTGTTCATGGAAAGTACTACCCGATCACAAAACGGTGTAACCCTTCTTCAGGAGCTACAGGATCACTTTCATAAAACCGACGGAACAACAGTACAGGAGATGGATAACGCTTTTGACGACATCTTATTTGTCCAACAGAAAGCAAGAACAACCTCCATAGAGCAAATGAATGATCATCTAAGAGAACAGACAGATAATAATGATGAAGTAAAAACACTGTACGGAAAAAATGCTGAAAGCTTGAAGGAAGATAGAAGCGATATTGAAATTATCGAAGGACAGGAGAAAAAAGGATATGCAATTGATGAGGATGTGATAAAGAAAATACTTGATCAAAAGTATCAGAGGATATCAAACATGAGCCAGGAAGAAAAAACCAAAAACATAGAAAGAGCATTAGATGTCTACAAAGAAATAAAAGCCCGTATGGTCGAAAAGCCTGAAGACAATCCCCATGCTTTAAAACCTGATCTGACCGATACGCGGTTGAAAATGAAAATGAAAGCCGACGGCATAAGTAATGCTGATGACTCTACAAAAGCACGATATATAAATGATCTGCGGGCGAAATTTAAAAAATATCGTGAAGAACATATTACAAATCGTCTCACTTGGTCAAAAGGTGAAATAATCGGAGCCCAGTCCGGTATGCCGATCAATGATACTGCCTATCAGTACCTTGAGATGGTTAAAGGTGGTCGTGACATGGTACAGCGATCGTTGAGTGCTATCGCCAGTATGCAGGAGAGATATAAAACCGATGTCAATGGTGGTGGGCTTCTTTCTGCACTGAAAAAATATTATCGTAAGGAAGATTTAGAAGCTCTTCATGAACTCATTACCGAAATGAGAACATCCATCAAGGACGAAGATGAGGGTCAGGCAAATCAAATGGCGATGCGTGTCTTAGAGAATGCGATGAATGTTATGCGCATCAATACAGAAGCAGAGAGTATGGCAAAAGAGGCAGAGTATATGGTAAACCATCGTCTGCGTTCTGCCTTTTCAGCGGTTGTGAAAGAGGGTCCAGAATATCCGCTGCACAGAGAGGATCGTTTCAGAATAGTTAAGGATTTCCTTCACTATTCACAGTTCCCGAAATATGCATCAGAGAGTGCTCAGGTTTTTGAAGAAGCTGGTGCTTCTCATCAACAGCGTTGGAAAGAGTACGGTTGGATTGGAAGTATGGCAGGAAAAGTTGCTGATACTCTATTCGGGAAAGGTGAAGGTGAGATTGTCAGGAAAAAATGGAAAGAGATGTCCGGAGAAGGACTTCGCAATCGTGAGATTGCAAACGTTGCACATATGATCATGAGAGAAGGGCCAAAATACATTGGTTTAGTTTTGTTGGCTGTATTAATTCTTTCTATGAAGCGTGGTTTTGAAGAAAACGAAAGCTGAGGATCTCCAGTTAGGTGAATAGTTCTGTTCCATTTGTATAAATGAGTTTTCATCGAGTATCATTAAAGTATGAGATGGAAATATATTCTTATTGGTTTTGTTCTTCTTTTTGTTCCTTCCATTTTTGCTCAAACACCAACAATTAACCCTGAGCTTCAGGGACTTCTGATCAATAGTAATCAAAGAAATTGTAGTAACGGTCTGGATGGTACTGATGGTGTTTTTAAAAAATTATTATACTCAGAACCTTCTGTACTAAAGTACTGTACTAATGATACTTCAAAGCAATGTACTGCACCTGAATTTAAAAATGTTGTATGCAGTAATCTACAAATAGGTAAGCAGGCTTGGCAGTTTTGGATCTCCGGAAGTAATCATGATTGTAAGCAGGAATGTGAGTTATGGGGAACTAATGGAGACTATCTGCTCAATATGTTTGATCGAAAAGTAAATCCCTATTCACCCACGACTGTTCCCCCATCTCCTACACCCGTTGAAAAACCAATTAGTTATTGTACGAAGGCTACTGAAGAGGTTATCTCGACATGTACATCAACAGCGACACTGCTTGCTACAAAGGGGTGTGATGCCGTGGCGATCAATGAAGCCATAGATGCTCTTCCTGCAAATCATACGTATTGGACATGCGGAAGAACTATAGATGCAAATGCAAGTAATGAAGCACGGGCAGATATATTGACGGATTGTGCAATTCTGCAATTTGAACAGATCTCAAATTCTTGGGGAGGAGGATCGGCGTATGTTTGTCAGGGAAACTGGGTCATCGTGCAAAATGAAGATGGCACTTTTGATAAAAGTAAAATCGTGATTGATAATCGTGCAGCAAGAGATCTATTTGTTGAACGAGCATTGAAAAAAAATATTTCATCCGGTGCTTTAGAAGAAATTCCTGACAACTATGATATTGTAACCCCGACACCGGGATTAGATTTAGGGAAGTTCGATCAACAGCTGAACAATACGATATGCGGGACAGGAGCTGGTGAGTCCTGTTGTTTGCAGACAGAGGGGTTTGATACGCAAGGGATACCGGATCCGACAGGGGAGACGGGGAAGAGTGGAGGATTTTTCGGGACGATATGGACAAAGATACAGTCATTCATGCCGGGATTTATGAAGTCAGGGCAGCATATTGCGATCAAGACATTAAATCGGATACAGGAGGGACAGGGATTGTGTCCGGGGGATCCCATGCTTTCAGAGATTGATCAGCCGGAGATCAAGCCGTATTTGTGGGTAGCAGACGAAGAGGGGAACAAAACGGATAGATTGTATACCGATGAAAATGCAATACGGAAGATAGATAAATTGTTGACACAAGTGCAGTCCAGCCAAACGACACAAGTAGAGAAGGATAGGATATGGAAAGAGGAGCTGGGTCCTGCTTTGGAAGGGAAAGCATGCAGTTGTGAGATACCATCAGAAGATGATTGGAGTAAACCGGCGGTATCACCGCAGCCGGTTGGATTGGTAGGGTCTGCGAACAGAAATGTACTTGGTGCAAGTGAGCCGGAGGTACTGGGCATACTTGATGCTGAGAATTCCGGCATTACTGATATTATTAATTACTGTATGAGTTTGGATCCGACAGAGAGACAGGAACGATTTCAGAACTCAAATATGCTAACATGTCAGGCTACAATGGGAAATACAGTACTGACAGCGAGGCAGGTATGTGGACCGATCAAGAATGTACCGGGATATGATGAGAAGGAATATGCATCATGTTTTGAGTGTGTTGTGAAAGATGATGGGGTATGGACCGCAGTTGGATGTTTTTATTCAGATTTCAGTCGCACGCTTAATGAGCGGATATTTGGTTTGGCCGTCAGTATTGCGGGGATGGTAGCGTTAGGTTGTATTATCTATGCGGCATTTTTGATGCAGACGTCGGGAGGGAATCCGGAGCGGACAGGGAAGGCACAGGAGCTGATGACGGCATGTATTACAGGACTGGTAGTGATTATTTTTTCGATATTTATATTACGGGTGATAGGAGTAGATATATTAAGACTTCCCGGATTTGAAGGGCCGACACCAACACCGACACCATCTTCGGATGGAGTATGTACCTATATCGGTGACCCTGATTGTGCTGCCTTGACACCCGGACCGTGAACCTTCGATCCTACAACAAGGTCATGGCATAGCTTCGATCAACATACCATTGAATCACCACGAGGAATTACAGATATAGTATAAGGAAGTCAGAAATAAGATCTCAGTAGATAATCTATTTACCCATACCTCTGATCCGTTCAGCCACTTTTCCGAATCCCGGAAGTGAATCCATCCATCCTTTATTCGGATCGTAGCCGACAGCCGATTGTTTCCATCCCTGAATATTTGCACCCATACCAAGAGCACCAGTGAATATACTTGCACCGGCAAGATACGTCCCCATCCCAAATTTAAGCGGAGAATCCTGAACTCCTACCCAGCCCTTAACCATTTTGACAAAGTCCGGGATCATTAGGACAAGACCAAGAGCGAGTATTGTATTAAAATCATCGGTCTGAAATCCATATAGGAACGGCAGCCTAAATGCAGGCTCAAAACTCCCCGGGCCTTGTCCAGCAGTCAGTAAATGAAGAAGCGGAGTATCCAAATCGCTAATATTAATTGCCATGATTGCATTCCCGACAAGAGTTATAACCATTACTGTAGGAAAAGTTATAAGCTCCCCTACCAGATTCCTCAGCCACCAGCCGATGTTTCCATTGCCCGGAATAGCGCTAAACATGAGGATAATGGGCGAAAAGATGATGTAAAGAAGAATCTTGATATAGGACTCAAGAAGCATGAAGAAAATCCGAAAAATAAATATCAAAATGGTCAACATAATTATGATACCTAAGATAAGGCTGGGTCCGATGATATAAAAAAATCCGATGAGAGCCGTAGCCATAATAACTACAGGAATTGTAGTGAGGTTGCCAATATCAAATCCTGCAATACTAATATCACTAAAAGAAGTAGCTATTTTCTCAGGAATATGAAGAATAGTGCTAGTATAGTATGTTGCAATCGGCACAATAAGAATCTGGAACATTCCCTGAACCATTGGAGGCATAAGTTGCCAGAGTGAAGAACCTACCTTAAAGAAATTTCCGCTTCCTTGCGGCCATAATTCGAGAAATCCAGCGGTGAGGTAATTGTTTAGATAATCTTTAGCCGTAGAATACGTGCCAAGCCAACCGGTGTGTTGATTGGCCGCAAGTCCGGCATTGTACAAAAGACCGATACAGACTGCAATAACAGCATACATCATATCAATCATGAATCCCGCAATTGGAAATGAAAAGGTAATCATAATCATAGCAAGTACGATGCGCGGTAGTGCTGACTCAATTCCTACGGCTGCTCCTCCCAGGTTTACACGGAACATAATCAAAAAGCCAATAGTAATCATTACGAGAACAAGCAACAGATAGGATATATCTCTAAAAAGTTTCCAGATGGGTAAATATGCTTGTATAGAAGCAAAGCCAATGCCGGTTGCAGCATAAGTATCAGGTACAAATCCAGCATTTTGCAATCCTTGTTGCACCCATGCAATTCCAGATGCCGGAGGATGAGAGTATGGAACGCTGATTAGTCCAGAAGCTTTCCCAAAAAAGCTATTATTATAGTTATTGTTTCCATCTTCAGGATTGTCGGTACATGCTTCACCTATCATGTTGCAAGACCAGCCGCGGTATAGAGATGCCGTTAATTTATTCTCTTGACTAGGGTTTTTTTCTAATTCCTCAAGCTGAGTATATATTTTTGTCCGATTCTTTTCGACTATGTCCGATTGACTAACAACTTTATCTTTTTGTATGAAATAAATAAAGAGCGCAATGACTGCACCAAAAACAATCAGGACAGTTACTACCTTTCTTGTGAAGGAAAAAAACGACTTTGTAGAACGAAATAAGGCCAAAAGCAGATACTTAAACATACAATTCATTCTACTGTAAAACGGAAAAGAAAGTCAACGACGGATTTATTCGGTAAGCCATTGGGCAGAGCGGTCTCCGATGATTGCTCGGTCGCCCCATTGGATAATAATTTCAGACGGATTTATGTCCTGTTCTTTAAAAAAAAGCATGACTTCACTGACTCCGGCTAAAAATGCCTTTTTATTTATTTCATAATCAGAGGAATCTTCAGGGATCTGATAATCCGGCCCGAAAATATGAACAAGTAGTGTCCAGTCATTGGATACGGTTGATGTCGGAGGGATAGACACTTCGACTTCGATACCATCATCTGTTGTAAATGTTTTGTAGAAAGGAAGCACTGTTTGTAGTTTTTCAAGAGACTGAATAGATATTTTGACCTCCGGAGAGTTTGTATCAATCCCACCGCCCTTTGCCTCAGAAGCTCTCGGTACTTCTGTTATTTCAATCACCTTGTCAACTTCTTTTTTTATTATCTCCGGATTAGTTTCAGGTTGTGCAGGAGATTCACGATTTGTTAGAAGATACAGAACTCCAAGGATAAGGAGGAGCACGACAACAAGGGCTGATACAAGTATGATGACGGTTCTATTATTTAGTTTCATAAATTGCTAAGAATTCTGGCGACACTTAATGCTCCGATTCGTTGAAATATTTTCGGCGGGTTACAGGTAGTGTAATCAGCGCAGTACACGAGGTACATCGTTTCATGCTTTTTATCAAACTGACTCATCGGGTAAATGTGATCGTCATTATCAAAAGATGGCGGGCAGTGAGCATAGGGTGTTTTGCCGCAGTTTCTGTTTCCCAGACCATTGTACCTTCCTAAAGCATAGGCGAGTTCCT
>Ga0210057_1003641_pt1 | contig 21136 bp, 17 predicted proteins | sample CryGeyCG2114_010_2_FD_183968 | JGI IMG/M metagenome (GOLD analysis project Ga0210057, IMG submission 183968) | Groundwater microbial communities from aquifer - Crystal Geyser CG10_big_fil_rev_8/21/14_0.10 (SPAdes) (version 2) | ecosystem: Environmental > Aquatic > Deep subsurface > Groundwater ...
AATAGATGTTTGTTCGTAATAATAAATGAGGTTTGATGATTTTTTTAATAATAAGATGGGTCTTCCTAAACGATCAAATGTAGTCGGAATATAATCAGTATTATTTATTTTTATTTTCCATAAGGGAATGTAGTGAATATTTAAAGCTAATTTAACTTCTGTGTTTGTTTCGATTTCCTTATAAAACGGATTATTAAATCGTGTCATATAAGTTGACTTTGTTAATAAAGTAGCGGGTTGTTTCATGTCTACAGGAATTGTCAAATCTTTACCAGAGTTTATTGAACCATCAAAACTTTTCCAATACGAGTAATCTGCGTGTTTTGTTAGGTATTCAGAAATATTAAATGCAACTGTTCTATAAATATAGTTTTCAGAAAGAAATTTTAACTGAAATTCATTATTGGACATAAGCCATGGTTTTGAAAAATATTTTCCCGATATAAAGAGTAAAAAAAATATGAGAGGAAAAAGAATAAGAGATAAACGGTTATTAATTTTGTTTCCCATATAGGCACCAAAATATCCAATTCCAAACATCCCAAAAACAAGGAATCGCCATGGAAACTGGAATAGTGATAGTATTGCTGAAAAAAGATACCAAACAAAAGACGATTGGTATAAAGTTAAAAAAATCGATATCAGTGTTAATAATAAAACAAATACTGGTATGGAAATAGTTTTTACTTTTTTCTTTATAAAATCAACTATAAGAAAAACAATTCCAAACATACTTAAAATAATAGGAAGTTTACCAAGAATAAATGGCATTCCATCATTTTCACATCCTTTCGTCGATCCTCCAAATTCCCATGTTTTTGCTTGCCAAATCTGATTCAGGCAAAGAAAATGATCCTGATAATTGGTTTTTTTTGCAACTTCCGTTGCATGTGTAAAATTTGACTCAAGAAGTGCAGGTATAAGAAAGTATGAACTTAAAAATAGAGCAAAAATGAGTACGAAAAAACCCCTTTTTTTATGGGGAAGAAAACAAATATATACGCATAATATTAACAAACTGAAAAGTGATAAAACATTATGAGAAGTTAATAAAAATGAGACGATAATTACCGATATTACGAGAAGTATATTTGAATTTTTTTTGGTATTCTTATAAAGAATAAAAAGAGTTATTGGAAATAGTGCTATAAACCAAACCTCAGAAAGATTTCCCCTGATAAAAATCTCAACAGCAAACCAGGTGGATCCTGAATATAAAACAGCTCCAAGCAACGATGCGTATTTACTAAAAAAAAGTTTGAGAAATAAAAACATTCCTATAAAAGCAGTAATAATACTTAATAAAAATGACAACTTAAGAGTTATAGGTATAGAAAATCCAAAAAAACTAAGAAATGAAGTAATCCAATATGCAAAAGGAGCGTAGTAATTAAAAATTGGAAAACCTAAACTAAAAGAAAGATGCGGTGCGATACGGGGAGGAATAATTCCGGACTTTAAATTAAATATAAACTCACTTATACGAGCTGCTTGTGTATCATCATGAAAAGAAAACAATCGAAGATCAAATGGGCTTAGATTTTTTCCAAGAAAAAAAATAACTCCAATAAGAACAATAATAAAACTAAAAGACAAATATTTCTTCATTATTGAGTGAGCTCAAGTAAATAAATGACCGATGATCTATTCGGTTTATAATAGCTCTTAATGAACTTAACGGGCCAATGCTTAGGATATTCAAGAGAGTGGGAAGTTACAATATAAACATAATTTTTTTGTAAATCTACTTGGTGTTGAAGTAGTTCCTTATCTCCAAGTGGCCAATAGCCCTTAATAAAAATTTGGTCTTCTTTTCGTAAAAAAACATCCAAGATGTCTCCTGTCATTCCAAAATCACCTTCGGCTAGAATAATAACTGGTTTTTCTTTCGATTTTTCACGAGCATAAGTAATTATGTCCTTAATTCCGTATCCAACAGTCACACTTTCGACATATTGGCCTCGGTCTGTTGGTGGAAAAGGAATTTGTGAATAGTCAAATAAGATTGAATAGTTAAAAAATAATGTTCCAAGGAGAATGATTAAGAGTGAACCAATCAATAGCATTTGTTTTTTTATAGTTCCTAAATAGTAGGATGCGAAAACGACGATTAATGTTCCAAAAAAAATAATATATCGGGGAAAGAGAACACGAGTCAATAAAGATATTCCAATATAAGGAGTAAGGATCCAAGCTATAAGATAAAAAAATAATTTTTTATCTTTGATAAACAATTTTCTTAATCCCAAAATTCCAAAGGGAACAATAATCCAACCTAATTCAGAAAAAACATAATAAGGGATTGTTCTTAGATTATGAAATAATACCGCAAAGGGGTTCTGTCTCCATTCGCCAAATGTCATTACGAACGTTTTATTTTTTTCTTCTACAAAATGAAGAAATGGTGAAAGTCGCTGAATATTGTAAATAGCAATCGCTAAGAATCCAACAATAGCAAATAAAGTAAAAAAGGATAATAATTTTATTTTTTGTTTTTTAAATTTGATAAATGAATCATTGATAAGTATTGGTGCTAAAAGAGAAAGACCCACAAATAATCGGACTGATGATTTAGCTAAAAGTCCCATTCCTGCAACGAGTCCGAAAAGAAGAGCAACATCTAGCCGGATAGTTTTTACCAATAAAATGGAAAAAAAGAGGATCCAAATAAAAAATGCATTTACTCCAGAATCAACCATAGCCATACGATCATAAAAAAGAAAATAAGGAGTAATAATATATATCAATGATCCAATTAAAGCTGTTTTCTTGTTAAAAATATAAAAAAGTAATGAGAAAAAACCAGTTAAGCCAAAAAATCCGGTAGCAACAGAAAATAGACGACCTGCAAGAAGAGCATTATCGGGAAAAAGCTTGAGAAAGGGGATTGTTCCCCATGTTTGGAGGGGTTGTTTGCCATCGGTAAGGGAGACAAACCTCCAAGAAGCATCATGCCAAGCAACTTTAGCCCAATGAATATAAATTCCTTCATCATTAAAAATAGGTAATTGTTCGAGATTGATTAGTCGAATTAAGAAGTAAAAAAAGGCAAGAATCGCAATTAAAATAATGTCTTTTTTTGAAAAATGGTTTTTTATCCATTGAAAAATACTTTGTATATCAAACATAGTTTATTATACCATTTATAGCCTTTATTTACCCTTGAATAGTATATATGTTTTGTTATTTGTTGATACTATTCTGGCTTTGCTTATAGGTGGAAAAAGTGAAAGATCGTTTTTTTCTATTATTAAACACGATTTATTGTTTAAATTGATATATTTATCAATTGCCTGTTTTGTATTATAGATAAATGTTGTTTTTGCTTGTGAATAATAAGCAATTGATGGGTGATTCCCCCACCAAGTTGTTGTCGATATAACAAGATTCATTGATTTGAGGGTTGCATAAGAAGTTCTGGTATTATCACCGACCAATACAAAAAGTTTTTCACATTTATTTACTTTAGCATTTGTAGCTATGCGATGATGATCTTCCAGTTGGGAATACGAACTGGTCAGAATGCCAGAAAAAGGATTGATATAGTTAAACAGAATGAAGAGTGCGCCGATAAAATACACTGTATTTATTAGTTTATTTTTGAAAAAGGTTAAAGGGTAAGAAGATAGCAACGCAAACTGGGGAAGTACTGGATAAATGTACCATGCAATTTTTGTCTTCGTCAGGTTGAGGAAAATAAACCAAGGAATAAAAAAAAGAGTAAAGAGATACTGTTTCATATTTTTGTTCTTTATATATGTATAGGTCAAAATAATTCCTGAGACAATCCCCGGAATTATAAGCCATTTTAATTGATCAATGATTATATCGATATAAAAAGTCCGTTGGCCAAAATGTTGTTCAATTGAGGCGGTAACCCGTTTAAAATGACTTTCAATAAAGTGATAACGGATAAATTCTTGCCCATAAAACAAATACATGACAATAAACCATACGGAAGCAATAAAACACTGATAAAGAAGCCGTTTAATTAAGTGAATAAATTTTCCTTGGTTTATTTGTTTCGTCAACAATTGATAAGTATGGAATAATACAAATATCCCGATAGGATAGAAACCTAGGAGAGACTTACTGAGTACAGCAACAAGAAGAAATAGAGTGCTTATCCAAAACCGATCATGATATAATACGTAACCTAACCATCCCAATAGAAGAAAAACATCGACATTAAGAGCTTGTGTGCGCTGCAAAAATATAGGGATAAAGGCGGTAATTATGACGGTAAGAAGGGATGGTAATATTTTTTTAATATTATGGAAGGTAAACAAATACAACAGAATAAGAGTAATGCAACTTAATAAGAGAGTTATAAGACGGGTAGATATCTCAGGTTTAATAGGAATCAGTTGAGTGAGTCCATAAACAAGAGAGGGAAGAGGAGGTTTATCAAGCCATGCACGACCTTGCCATAACGGAACAAAAAAAGATTTTTTCTGAATCATTTCTTTACCAACTTGAGCATAAATTGATTCATCCCAATCAAAAAAGGGCGAAGTATTTTTAATAATTTGATAGGCATTAAAAAGAAAAAAAAATATGAGAAAAAGAATAAGAAATATGTGTTTTGTTAATTTAAAATCATTATTTTTCATAATTTATTTAAACTTGTTTTTGAATGTAAAAAAACAGTACCTACTATTGTTAAAGGGATAAATAAAAGTAATAAGTAGCGAGGAAAAACTGGAATAAAGAATAAAAAAAGTGAATATGCTCCTATAAATGAAATAATAGATAGCAGAAGTTGATGTTTTTTGAGGATGTAAACAGAATATATGCCTAGAATATAAATAAATGGCCACAATATTGACCAGGAATCATATGATATGAGAGGATATCCATTACTCCAGAATCTCCACTTATTGAAAAAAATAAGAGAAATATACCCTCCCATAATTTTTAAAGTTTCAATTTTGGAATCTTGATAAAAAAGCATAATCCATTTTTGAACACCTAAGAATCCTCTTAAAGTTCCATTATGAAAAAAATAATTAAAATAGGTAAGGGTAAATACTATCAAAGCAATTGTAATAATAATTACAAAGCTAAATAAATTTTTTTTATTTTTTGATTTATTTAAAGTAAAAAAATAAATTCCTAGCCATAATAATGCTAGCGAGAAATGTAAAAAAAATGCTTTAATAGAAAAAAAACATCCTAATAATATTCCTATATATATAATCCATGAAACATTTTTATTTTTTTGATACTGTATTACACAAATAAAAATTAATAAGATAAACAAGAGTTGAAATATTTCCAGCTGAGGAGTATGAATTAATTGGTCGATAAATAATGTATTTATCGATGTAAAAAAAACTCCAATAATTGAATAAAAAACTGACGATGTGACAGTAAATATTATTTTGTAAATAAGTACAAGACAAAATAAACCCACTAATATATTTATAGTTTCTTGACTATTGAATAATAGAATTGATAGTCCGATTAAATATTTTCCAAGAGGAGGTGCTTCAGGGTTAATTAATATAGGATTAGTTCCGTTGATGTACTTATATCCAGCATACGTATAAAGTGTTTCGTCAGAAATTGGTTTTTTACTATTAGGTATAGCCCATTGTGATTCATAATATTTTTTTTCATATTCTTTGAAGTTAAAATGAGTTGCGTTATTTGAATGTGAACGTAATGCAACCGCTATCCATATCAGGCTCATAGTAAGGATAATTAATGAAAGTACATATTGTGCTTTATTTTTTTGAATAATTAAACTACTTTTCATTTTTAATATTTAAATATGTTTTAAGAGGTCTTTCTGCTTCGAATGCTTCCTTAAAAACTGTTGATTGATGAACAAAATATGTTCGGAGTTCATAAACCGATGAAATGAAAATAAGACCAAAAATAGTCATGAATAGAATTTTTCTATATATTATTTTTTGAATTATTTTTATGTCAAGGATTGTTTTAATAGCAAGACCAATAAAATAAATAACAGAAGGAATAACAGTAAAAGTTCGAAGCATATTAGGATTTTCCCACGGATAGGTAACTAATGTTGGTGCCAGAGAGAGGAAAAACCATAGTAAAAACATTTGATTATTGTTTTTTTTTAATCCTTTTACTGAAATACATAATCCAACGATAAATAAAATACCCAATATAGGATTTAAAGCTGATTTATTTGGATAGTTATGACGGCCATTTACATCTCCTTTAATATTAAAAATACCAATCGTTGAGGATAGATTACGGACAAAAAAAGTTTCTTTTTCCTGAAGAGTCATTTCGTGGTTATCTGGATAGAACTGTTGATAAAAACGGGTATCTTTATGGATGTTTAAATAAAAGGTGAGGGGGGAAATAAGAATGATAAAAGGTATAAGAAAATAAAGTAGTATTGTCATTCCGGATTTAATCCGGAATCTATTTAATATACTTTGATGGACCCCGACTTTTATCGGGACGACATTATTAATTAATACTTTAGTAACTAAAAAAAAGAAAGGGACTAAGATAAATATTCTCCCAGGTTGATATGAATTGTAGGCTAATCCTGTGAAAATACCAGATAAAATGAGATATTTTATCTGTTTTTTTTCAGAAAATAATAAAATAAATAACAATGACGTTAGCTCAAGAAAAAGAAGAAACGTGACTTCGAATCCAAAACGAGCGAAATTAAAATACCATCGGAGAGTAATAAAAATGAAAGATAAAATTAACGGTAAATATTGTAATAAAAAGTTGTCATGCCGAACTTGTTCTTCCTGTGAGGGTTTCGGCATCTTTTTATTATTTAAAGATCTCGAAATAAATTCGGGATGACAAAAGGGTTTAAAAACTTTTTTCATTATAAAATAAAAGATTAATGGGTTGATTACTCCAAATATTGCAGAAGGTAGCCGAAGAGAGAAAAGACTTACTCCAAATAGTTTAAAAGAAAATAAAATAATATAAAAATATAGAGTTGCGTGACCTGTTGCATACATACTGTAAGGCGTATACGGTTTATTATTAAGCTGTAGTGCCAATTTGGCAAATTCGATCTCATCAAAGGTTGTATTTTTAGGAATATTCAAAAATTCAAAGAAAACAACACATAAAGAGAATACAAAAATAAGGAATGGAAACACGAACCTTCTATTAAAGATGATATTTTTGAATGACGTCATAATACTTGATCAGAAGAATGTCTTTTAAAGTCTCAAATGCATCTTTAAGAAAATTTACATTTTTGGTTTCTACATGTTTCCATGTAACAGGAATTTCTTTAATTTTTGCTTTAGATTTTGCTGCTAAAAATAAAAATTCCAAATCAAATCCTGCTGATACGGAAGATCCTTTAATTGTTTTCTTTTTATTAAAAACATGAAGATGTTCTATAATATTAAGTGCAGTTTTTCTTTGAAAAACTTTAAAACCACATTGAGTATCTCTAATATTTTTAAGACCAATAAAAAAATTCCGAATATAAATGAATCCAACCGCCATAATTTTTCGAAGCAAAGGTGCTCCTTCACGATGTGTATTCCGTGAACCAATGACAATTGTAAAACCGTTTTTAATTTCCTCGATTAATTTTAATGATTCTTCAATCGGTGTTGCCAAATCCATATCGGTAAACAAAACATAGTCTCCTTTTGCCTCTTTTATACCTTTTATTACGGTATATGCTTTTCCTTGATGAGGATTTTTAATAAGTCTAAATTTGGAAAAATTGTTACAATAATCTCGTTGAATTATTTCGGTAGATTTATCAATTGATCCGTCATCAACAATAAGTACTTCAATAAATCCACCCTTTTCTTTAGTAAAGTTAGCAATTTTATCAAGTACTCCTTTTTGAATGTTGGTTTCTTCATTAAAACAAGGGATAACTAGTGAAATGGTGAGTTTATTTTGCATGTATAAGTTTAAAAATTTGTAGATCTTCTACTTTCCACATTGTATCAATTTTTGTTTTTCCAAACATTGAAATATTCCATGATGGTGAATCTATTACAAGGCAAGGCGCTTTATTACAGACGAGGAACATTTGATTGGACACTTCACCTTTTGCTCTGTCAGCCAACTTATATCCGTCAAGTTCAAGATAATAGATAAAACTTTCTTCACTTGAAAAATCTGTCGGATACGTTGCAAAATTAAAGCTCTTTTCGCTCATCCTTTGCTTAATTGAATCCGCAACACGTTTAGAATAAGCCATTTGGTTGTTTGCGGGACCGTTTATAAAGTAAAAATTTCGAGCGTTTATAACTAAATAAGCAATTACTAGAATTGTTAACAAAATTTTATTGAATATATATTTTTTCTTCCACAAATGTGAAACGACAAAGGCGAGTATGACAAAAAAACTTGTGTAAACAGCGCCATAATAATGAGGATGTCTTTCACTGCTTAATAGACTAAAGAGATAAGTAAAAGAAACTGTGTTGAAAAAATGTATCCAAAGAAAAAAGGGTTTTTTTAGTTTTTTTTGAAGTATAAAAAACACCAGTAATAACAATGTGGTAGAAATTGAGGTGATAAGAATGTTCATGTTTGACTGAAATACAGTATTTATTAGAGATCTATTTGTCTCAAGAATTCGAGTAATTAATGATCCTCCCGCGATCATATTTTGTTCTTTAAAAAGAGAGATAAGATTTTTCAAATTGAGAAAATCGTGTTTAAGATCGAAATAAAATAATGGAAATGAAATTACTCCAAAAGCTAAAAGCGAAAAAAGTAGTGTAATAAGGTGTTTTGTCTTATTTGAATCTTTGAAGAAAAAGATGGTATAACTTAACAAACAAGGAAGTACGAACAGAGCCGCAAGATGATGGAGTTGAAAAGAGCAACCGAAAAAAACACCAAATAAAATAGCCTTTTTTACACTCTTTTTTTCCAACATTTCAGAGAAAAAGTAAAATGTAAAAAATGAAAATATTGGAAGGAGATTAGGATTCCATGAAAAGCGCGATAAATGGATAAGTTCAGATGAAAATGATGTAAAAATAAGAAAAATAATTGCTGTTAGAGAATCGACCTTTTTTTTTACTATGAAATAGGCGAAAATTATTCCTAAAATTGAAAGAATAGAGACTCCATAAGCTAAACCAACAGGATTAAAATTAAAAATAAATAGAAATGGAGCGACAAGATAGTAAAAGAAAGGTCCTAAAAAAACTTGACCGATAGAACTAGGCGGACCAATTGCAGGAAAATGCGTAAATGTGACAATATCTCTAATTATCCGAGCATCTCTTCCTTGATCTGCTAAAAACATGGCAAAGTCACCTAGCCGAAAGAGGCGAAGAAACATAGTACATGCTATAATAATAGTTAGAAGTTTGTTTTTTATAAGCCAATTTTTTATCATGTTTAAGCGCATAATTCCTTATTTTACCTTAATTTGTATTGTTTTAACAAGCACTTTTTTTCTATGGTTTCCGTTTTTATTTCGTATTCCATCATGGTTTGGTTTGAAAATCGAAAATTCAAATTTTCAATATATATATAAGCAATATGACGGGCCATTATATATAATTCCGGCGAAAACATTTTATAATCCTAAAGAAATATCAAAAATAAACCGGGATAGTTCGCTTTCTCAAGATTCTACGTATTTTACCGCACATTTACCCCTTTATCCATTATCTATACGTCTGATATCTCCAATTTTTGGATATTTAAAAGGAATGTTAGTTGTTAACCTGTTTTTTTCCGGAGCTCTCGCGTGTTTGTTTTACTATGTTATAACACGTTTTAAATTAACAAAAAATCCTCTTCTATTAAGTTCAATATTTCTTTTTCTTCCTCGTTTTTTAGTTGTTCGATCAGCTGGAGCTCCAGAAAGTCTTTTTATTTTTTTAGTTTTATTATCACTTTTCTTTTTTGAGTCAAAACGATTTGTACTATCCGGTATTGCGGGAGCTTTGAGTGTGATGACAAAAACACCAGGTATTTTGTTATTTGTCGCGTATAGCTTAGTTTGGATAGAAAATATAAGAAAAACAAAAAAAATAAATCCCCGTTTTTTATGGATAGGATTAATTCCTCTCGGTTTTATTTTAGTTTGTGTACTTTATGGATTCCAAACGGGTAATTTTTTGAGTTATTTTCAATCAGGAGATAATATTCATCTCGTTTTTCCATTTTCAGTTTTTAATTTTCAAGCAAAATGGGTTGGAACTGCATGGCTAGAGGACATTTTGTTTTATTTTTTTGTCTATGGAACAACTGTTTTATATCTAAAAGATAGTAAATACAGAAGTTTTTTCTATTTTACCCTTGTTCTTTTTACGGCGACTCTTTTTGTTCAACACCGTGATATTTCTCGTTACAGCTTACCTCTTTGGCCTTTGGCATGTATTGCGTTTGATCAATTTCTTATATCTCCTAAAATCCGTCCCATATTGTTTTTGCTGTTACCAGGAATTTTTTTCTATGTGTGGAACTTTCTTGTCTTTAATATAATGCCTATTACCGAATGGCTCCCTTTTTTATAAAAAAAGAAGACTAAAAGTTCATTATTCATTATATTTTATATATAATAAACAAATGAAAACAATTTTTAAAGTGTTAAAAAAGAGATGGTATGTTTTTATCATACTGTTACTTATTGGAGTAGGTTATTTTTATAATAAAACAAATGTAGCTGCAAAAAAGATCAAAGAATCACAATATACAATTAAAAGGCAGAACCTTCGCGAGACTCTATCTTTATCAGGAAAAATAGATGCAGATGAACATATTGTTTTACGTTTTCAGACATCTGGCCGGCTTTCATGGGTTGGAGTGAAAGAAGGCGATGTCGTTAGTAAATATCAGGGAATAGCCTCACTTGATCAACGGGATATTCAGAAAAGAATGCAAAAAACATTGAATGATTATGCAAAAGAAAGAAATGATTTTGATCAGTCGAGAGACGACAACAGACGGATTGGCGATCAACCGACAAAAGAGCTAGGGAATGAAATGAAACGATTGCTGGAAAAGGCCCAATATGATTTGACTAATTCAGTGTTAGATGTTGAAATACAAACCCTTGCTCGTGAGTATTCATATTTATATACTCCTATAGCGGGTATTGTTATTCGAGTAGATAGTAAATATCCTGGTGTAAATATTACTCCAACTGGAGCTGAATTCGAAATTTTAAATCCAGACACTCTTTATTTTTCTTTTACTGCAGATCAAACAGAAATAATTAAATTAAAAGACGGATTAATAGGCGAGTTGGTTTTTGATTCATTTCCCGATGATATAGAAAAAGGGTCAATTTACTACATATCATATACTCCAAAACAAGGAGAAACAGGGACGGTATATGAAGGAAGAATAAAAATTCCAAAAGAAATGGTGAATAAAATGCGTTTAGGAATGACAGGTGATGTTACATTTGGACTTCAGGAGAAAAACAACGTTGTTTCAATTCCTTCAAATTATGTAAAGAGCGATTCATCGGGAAAATATGTTGATAAGCTGATAAAAGACAAACAAGTAAAGACCTATATTAAAGTAGGTATGGAAATTGATGGATTTTATGAAGTGCTGAAAGGATTAGAAGAGAACGATATAATATTAATTCCCGCGTCAAAATAATATGGCTGAAGAAATTATTAGAACTGAGCATGTTTGGAAAGAATATATGATGGGCGACGTGCTTTTCCAAGCCCTTAAAGATATTAGTATCAGCATAAACCTTGGTGAGTTGGTAAGTATAATTGGTCCTTCAGGAAGTGGAAAGTCGACTCTAATGCATATAATCGGTTTACTAGATCAACCAACACGAGGTAAAATATTTATCAGCGGAAATGACATTGCATCTTTTACTGATGATAAAATTTCATCTTTGCGGAGTGAATTTGTCGGTTTTGTGTTCCAACAGTTTAACCTTATTAATAAGCTTACTATTCTAGAAAATATTCTGCTTCCGACAGTATATGTAAGAAAAAAATTGGAATATAATCCTGTTGAAAAAGCCCTTTATTTAATGAAGCGTTTTGGTATAGATGGCAAGGAAAAAAGCTATCCTAATAAAATATCTGGAGGTCAGCAACAACGTGTTGCAATAGCACGAGCACTTATTATGAGTCCGAAATTAATTCTTGCCGATGAACCTACCGGTAATCTTGATTCCAAAAGTGGTACAGAAATCCTGAAGCTGCTTAAGGAATTAAATCAAGAAGAAAAAATTACCGTGGTAATCGTTACACACGATCCTTTAATTGCAAAACAAACAAAACGGATAATAGAAATTAAAGACGGTCAAATTGATAAATGAATCATTTCCAATTTGTGATAATTGCCGCTTTATCAGATTTTTCGCATAATAAAGGAAGAACATTTTTAACCTCCTTAGGGATTTTGATTGGGGTAATGTCTGTTGTTTTGCTGCTTGCCCTTGGTCTTGGATTAAAAAAATATATTTCAGATCAGTTTGATAGTCTTGGTGCGAATTTAATTTATGTAATGCCTGGAAATAAAAAAGCCCTTACTTCCGGAGGGGGAATGGTTGGTGGAATAAAGTTTGATGAAAAGGATGTTTTAAAAGTAAAACGGGTACAAGGAGTAGAAGTTATTGCACCGGTATTTGCAAAACCTGGAGCTGAAATTGAAGCAAACGGAAAAACAGAAATGGTTGAGCTTATTGCTTCCTTTGATGAAATAAATGCAGTTATGAATCTTCAATTAGAAGAGGGGAGATTGATTGAACATAGGGACGGAGATAAAAAAACAAAAGGAATTGTTATCAGTCCAAAAATTGCAAAAAGTCTTTTTAGTACATCTGTTGAAGCAATTGGGAAAACGGTAGAAATTGAAGGTCAATCATTTAAAGTTATAGGTATATATAAGTCAAAAGGCGGAGGAGGATTGGGAGGTAGCGATATGGACTCGCATGTTTTTGTTCCAGCAAGTTCAATTTATGCCTTTAATCCGGATAAAAAATATTACGGTCTTTATATTAAAGCACAGTCAAAGGAAGTAATTCCCCAAGTGAAAAAAGATATAGAAGAGGTATTGCTAAAGAGGTATGATAAAAAAACATTCAGTGTTGTTGATCAATCGGAAATAATGTCAACCGTATCGCAAATTTTTGATATTCTGAATCTGGTTTTAGTTGCTATTGCAGCGATTTCCTTACTTGTTGGAGGGATAGGAATTATGAATATTATGTATGTTTCAGTTTCAGAGCGAATAAAAGAAATAGGTATAAGACGTGCTTTAGGAGCGTTAAAAATAGATATTTTATCTCTCTTTTTAATTGAAGCTGTATTTTTATCAATGATTGGAGGATTATTAGGTGTACTGATTTCAGCAATAATAGTATATTTAGTTTCGCCGATATTTCCAGCCTATATTGATATAATGGCTGTTATATTGGCACTGGGGGTTTCGTCATGTATTGGGATTGTTTTTGGAGTTTTTCCTGCAAAAAGCGCGGCGGATTTATCTCCTATCGATGCAATACGGTATGAATAGTTTTTATTAAAAATTCCATTATTACAATGCAGTATTTTAAATTTATTATTAAATCGGCCTCAATGGATTTGTTTCGAAATAAGATGAGAACTTTTTTGACTTCGCTTGGGATACTTATTGGTGTTTCTTCAGTTGTATTATTACTTTCTTTTGGACTTGGACTAAAAGAATATATTAGACAACAATTTGATAGTTTAGGAACTAACTTAGTTTTTGTTATTCCAGGTCAAATATTTGGAAACAGCGGAAGCGGGTTTTCAGGAATGCGATCTGTAGTTCAATTTGATGAAAAAGACTTTATTTCTCTTAAGAAATTGAGAGACGCAATATATGTAATTCCTATTTTTACCAAGTCTATTAAAGTTGAGGGAAATGCAAAAGTAGATTATGCTACATTAAATTCAACAACTGACGAAATATTTCCCGCTCGTAATCTTGAACTTGAATATGGAAGATTATTTGATAAACCTGAAGTCGATAAAAAGACTCGAGTAATTGTCATTGGTCCAAAAGTGATAGAAAAAATGTTTGATAATCCTGTTCTGGCTTTAAATAAATCACTTCGCATAGAGGGTCAAACGTTTAAAATTATTGGAATTCTAAAAGCGAAAGGAGGAGGCGGTTTTGGTGGGCCGGATTTTGATAAGTTTATTTATATGCCATTAAAAACAGGCTATACGTTAAATCCTGATAAAAAAATTGCAAACTTTCTTATAAAAGCACCTGATAATAAACCATTTGATTTGTTTAAAGAAGAGGTGAAAATGCAAATGATAAAAAGATACGATGAAGATGAAATTACTGTTGCTGATTCTGCTCAGTTTATTTCAACAATATCATCTATTTTTGGGATTTTGAATATGGTTCTTGTTGCTATTGGGGCAGTTTCACTTTTAGTAGGTGGTATTGGTATTATGAACATTATGTATGTTTCTGTAACTGAACGAATTCGTGAAATAGGGATAAGGCGCGCCTTGGGTGCCAGAGAAAGTGATATTTTATATCTGTTTTTATCTGAATCAGTGCTTCTTTCATTATTCGGAGGTGCAATGGGATTAACATTATCTTTTCTCGTTGTTCTTATTGTTCAGAAATTTTTTCCGGCATACATTGATTTAATGTCATCAATTATCGCTCTGGGAACGTCATCATTAATTGGAATATTTTTTGGCGTGTTTCCAGCGAGAAAAGCAGCTCGTTTATCCCCAATAGATGCAATTCGGTACGAATAGTGTTATAAAGCAAGGTAGATAATATGAACTATATTTATTTTGTGTTTGAATCGGCATGTAAAGATTTAATACGAAATAAAGTGAGGACATTTCTTACATCACTTGGTATTGTTATTGGAGTTTCTTCAGTTATTCTTCTTATTACGTTTAGTTTAGGATTAAAAGATTTTATTAGAGATCAGTTTTATAATCTGGGTACAAATTTAGTGTATGTTCTTCGTGGGAAGTCGTTTACCCAAGGAGGTAGTGTGATGAATAGTGGAATAGAAGGGGTAAAGTTTGATGAAAAAGACTATCTAAAACTAAAGAAAATTGAGCAAGCAGATGTAGTATTACCGGTGTATAGCAAAATATTGGAAGCGCAGGCAGATGGGAAGATAGATACAGGAACACTATACGCGACAATTTCTGAAATGTTTTCAGCAAGAAATCTGGAGTTGGAATCAGGGGTGCTATTTACTAAAACAGATATAGATAAGAAAAGTAAAGTTACGGTGTTAGGTAATAAAATTGCATCAAATATTTTTGGTGATCCAATTTCCGCTGTTAACAGATCAATTCGGATTGATTCACAGGTTTTTAAAATAATCGGAGTTTTAAAAGCGAAAGGCGGAGGTGGCTTTGCTACTCCTAATTTTGATACGTTTATGTATGTTCCCTATAAATCAGCTTATTTTGTAAATACAGATAAAATATTTACTGCATTTGTAATAAAAGCAAGAAATGAGAACGATATTTCACTTATAAAACGAATATTAGAAGAGATTTTACTAAAAAGATATAAAAAAGATGATTTTACTGTTGCTGATCAAACAGAATTTATTAATACAATATTTGCGATATTTTCAGTTTTCAATACCGTACTTATTGGAACAGGAGCAATTTCATTGTTGGTTGGCGGAATTGGAATCATGAACATTATGTATGTCTCGGTTTCTGAGCGTACCAATGAAATCGGGATAAGACGGGCGCTTGGGGCTACTAAAAAAGATATTCTTAATCAATTTCTTGTTGAGGCGATTGTTCTCTCTCTTATTGGGGGAGTTTTCGGTCTTGTTTTAGCGGATATTGTGATTTTTATTGTAAGTTCAATTTTTCCAGTAAAAATCAATATAACCTCTATGATAATTGCATTATTGGTTTCATCGAGTATCGGTATTTTTTTTGGTGTGTTTCCAGCAAGAAAAGCAGCTCGATTATCTCCGATTGATGCGATTAGGTATGAATAAGGAAATATTAAATTTTAAATGTCAAATTCAAATCTTTAGAATATCAGAATAGTAGTATGATTTGTATATATTTAAGATTTGAGATGAATATTTGACTTTTGAGTTTTAAGTTTTGAGTTAATAAAATTCATGATATTAATTTTGAATATTTTTTCAGTATACTTTTCAGATTCTTTTCGGGCTTCTTCTCTCATTTGAAGATATTCATTTTCGGATAAAGATTCTAACTTATTTATTTTTTCTATAAGAGATTGTTCAGTTTGTTCAAGAAATAAAAATCCATTTATATTTTCATGAACGGTTTCTTTCAGTCCGCCGGAAGAGTATGCTATAACAGGTAATCCGTGTCCCATTGCTTCAATTGGTGCTATACCAAACTCCTCATCAATAGATGCAAACAAAAATGCTTTTGCTTCTTGATATGCTAGTGTCAATTCATTATCAGTAAGATTTCCTAAAAACTTTACAGTTGGTCCGGCAATAGATTTAAGATATTCCATATCCCGTCCGGTTCCCACTATTTTTAGCTGAAATTTTGCTTTGTTAGCGGCTTTTATCAACAGATCAATATGTTTTGCACGTGCAAGACGGGAAACGGTGATGTAATAGTTGTTAGCGATTAGTGATTGGTGATTAGAGATTGGTGGGGAAATATGGACAGGGGGATAGATAACTTTTGAATTACGACGGTAGAATTTTTCAATTCGCTTTTGAGTTTCAATTGAATTGGCAATTAAATAATCTGGTTTGTGTGATGCTTTCCAATCCCACATACGCAAGAAATGATTAATAATAGTTCCGTATATTCGAATCAACAAGTGTTTTTGCCATTCAACTGCTGTTTCATATCCGTAAAGGTAACGAGGAGGATGATGAATGTAAGAAAAATGCAGTGTTGGCTTTTTGGTTTTAATTCCTTTGCACATCCAAGAACCAGTTGAAGAAATAACTAAATCGTATTGTGAAAAGTTAAATGATTCCCAAATGCGGGGGGTAAGAAAACGAAGTGGAGAATATAATTTATTAATAAATGGGATTTTACCAAACCAGGATGTATGAATTTTCCATTTTTTTACGAGATTTGCATGATTTCCGAGTGAAGAAAGCGAAAAAGTTGATGTATAAACATTTGCTTGGGGATAAAGTTCTTTTAAAGAAACCAATACTCGTTCTGCTCCTCCGAATTCCCTTAGCTGATCATGTACAATAGCAATTTTCATAGATTTAGATTATATTATACTATTGTTATTTGTTATCCTGCACTTCAGCTATGTCATGTTGAACTTGTTTACCCTGTAAGGGTTTCAGCATCTTTAAAGATCCCGAAATAAATTCGGGATGACAAATTCATTATATGAATCTATTACAATCTTTAATATTAGGAATCGTTGAAGGTCTTACGGAATTTTTACCTATTTCTTCAACCGCACACCTTATTCTAGTTTCAAAGCTTTTAAACATTCCTCAGACTGATTTTGTAAAATTTTTTGAAGTGTTTATTCAATCAGGTGCTATTCTCGCAGTTCTTGTTTTATATGTTCAGTATGTAATCAACAACAAAGAAGTAATGCGTAATATTATTTCTTCATTTATTCCGACAGCAATAATAGGTTTTGCATTATACAAAGTAATTAAAGGAGTTCTATTTGAATCTATTACTCTTATTTCAATTGTTTTAATTGGTGTTGGTATTTTGTTTATTGGTATTGAAAAATTAATCAAAAAGAAAAAAATCATTCAAAAAAAATCAATAAAACATATAAATGACAGAACTGCTTTTCTCATTGGTTTATTTCAATCGTTAGCGGTAATTCCGGGTGTTTCTCGATCAGGTATTGTGATGGTGGGAATGATGGCGCTTGGATTTAAACGGGAAGAAGCAGCTATATATTCTTTTTTACTTGCGGTTCCAACAATTGGTGCAGCATCATTATTTGATCTATTCAAAATGAGAAGTTTGCTCATGTCCTCATTAAACTTATTACCGGTTCTTCTTGTTGGATTTATTACTTCTTTTATTGTTGCTTATATTGTTATTAAGTGGTTTATTGGTTTCCTTAAAAAAAACACACTCATTCCTTTTGGAATATACCGAATAATACTAGGAATTCTTCTTTTTTGGATGTATAGATGAGTTTATCGTTATTTCTGGGGAGCTTAGTTTGAAATTTAATTATGTCAAAGTCCCGAGTTCATCAATTGAATTCGATCCGGCAAATAACATAGTTAGTCTGTCAATACCAAGTCCAATTCCTGCATAAGATAAATTGTTCATTTTATTTATTGATTTGATAAATTCTGTATCAATTGGCTGGCATTTTTGAGATCTTTTCTTTTGTTCTGTTATAAAATGTTTTTGAATAGATGTTGAATCAGTATTCTCTGTATTCCCATTTGCAGTTTCCATTCTATTTATATAAAGTTCAAACCGTTCTGCAAGTAATGGATTATCTTTTTTTGATTTACATAAAGGAGAAATACGTGAAGGAAAATCAATAAGGAAAAAAGGTTCTTTTGGAATATATGATTCAATTTCATTTACGAATAATTGATCATAAATTTCATTCCATGATGCATTTCTTGTGTTATACCCCCTTTTTTGTGCAATTTCAAATAGAAGTTTTTTGTTTTCAATAATCTCATTTAAATCGCTCTTTAAAAATCGGGAAAATAGGGAAGTAAGTGATATTTTCTTCCATGTTTTTGAAAGATCTAAATTCAGCTTTCTATTTTTTCCGAGTTTATTACTGATATATTTAATAAGCTGTTGAGTATCATCCATAATTTCGGTATAAGTAGCATTAATACGATACCATTCAAGCATGAGAAATTCCTGAGTATGGAGTGTTCCACTATTTTCAAGATTTCGAAATGAAGGGCCAATTGCAAAACAATTATCTATTCCTAGTGCGATCATTTGTTTTAATCTTCGCTCGGGTGACGTTGAGAGAAAAAGGGTTTGATTACCTTTTTGTGTATTCCAAACTGTTTGAAATGGATAAATATTTGGTTCAAGTGGTACAGAGTTGTTAAGTACAGGAATAATTACTTCATGAAAATGTTCAGCATAAAAAAATTCGCGTATTAACTTAATAATCTGTTCCCGAATAAGAATTGTCTGTAGATTAATCATTCTTGTTTATACACATTTTTTAACCCGCACATAAAATCAGTTTGACTGCATCCCATGCAAGGTCCTTTGATTCTTTTTTTAAGATTATCAATAAGATAGGGAATTGAATCATTCATTATTCCCAGTTTATCAAATCCTTCGCAACATCCATAGATATTTCCATTTGATGCTAAAGCAATTTGATAACATCCAAGATTTTTGGGAGGGAATATGTTTTTTGTTTTCGACAGTTTTTTAATTTCTTCATCAGAAAGAAAATCAAATCCAACAATGTCACCTATTATATTTGATATGGGATGTATTGAAAGGTAGGAATGCGGTTTTCGTGGGTGATACGTTATATCTATTGTTCCAAATTGTTTGGAATATGTTTCAAATTGAGGAATAAGTGGGAGATTTTGTTTGGTAACAATAGAAAATAATTCGGTATGAAAGCCTATTTGTCGGGCTTTTTTTAAAAGCGCGATACTTTTTTGGAACATTCCTTTTCCACGGTTCAAATCATGATATGATTCAGGTCCGTCAAGCGAAATAATTAATTTTATTAAGTTGGGGCTGTTGATTTCTTTCAGTTTGTCAATGGTACCATTAGTGATAATCTGAATGAAAATTCCTTTTTCAGTTAGTGTGTTTACTAAATGAGGAAAATAGGCAAGTGTCATAACTTCTCCTCCGCAAAAAGTAACAACCTTTACTTCAACCTCTTTTTTATATCGGAAAATAAAATCAAGAATCTGCTTTTCAGATAATATATTGGAAGTTTTTTTTGTATAACACATTTTGCAACGAAGATTGCATTTTTCAAGAGGATTGATATATATATGATGAAGCATATTGTCAAAATGCTTCTTTACTTGACGCTTCATAATTTTTTTCTGAGCGGTGGAAGGGATTTGAACCCTCAACCTTCTCCTTGGCAAGGAGACGTTCTACCGTTGAACTACCACCGCAAGTAAGGAAAGTATATCACAGGAGTATTTGCTCCTCAAGACCTGAAGTCATGTTAAAATATAATTATTACTAATTTACTCAAGAGTAACGGCAGTTGGATAAAATGTGTCAAAATTAATAGCGACCGTCTTTTCCATACTGGTAGTTTTGGGCTTAGATTTTGTTTTAATAAAACCACCCCTGGTAAGAATGCAATGCCAGAAGGAAAAGGATGTACAGGCTCAAAAATTCACAACTGATAGAGTGTTACGTCAGGTTAATAATATAGTTCAGAACGAAGTAAACAAACTGTCTCTTACCAACGAGAGCAGTATTGCTCCCGATATGACGGAATTAAACACCCAGTATGAAGAAGAAATAAAACAGAATACCGTATCGTTAGATAAACACTACAAGGAGTGCCTGCAAAAATAGGGAGAGTAATCTGCGAACAGATATATAATTCAATGAAATCTTTTTATCATCAGTATCTTCCATAACGATAAGGAAATTCGACTTTACAAATAAACTTAAACTAAGAATTCTCTGTCGATGAGATTTTCATGAAAAAGTATCTGATGCTTTAATATATAAATGAATAAGAATCTTAAAATTCTCACTTGTATTGCGATTTTATTTATTACAGCATTTAGTCTCCGTTTTTATAAGGTTGCATCAGCTCCTTCGGGTATATTGGTTGATGAAGCCAGTTTTGGATACAATGTATATTCACTATTAAAAACAGGGAAAGATGAACATGGAATAAAAACTTTACTTACTTTTAAAGCTAATGGAGATCAGAAACTACCCATTTACGTCTATACTGTTATTCCATTTGTTAAGCTGTTTGGTTTAAACAATCTCTCTGTACGTTTACCTTCAGTCATTGCAGGATCATTTATGGGTATTTTCCTCTTTCTTTTATTGCTTGAACTGGGGTTTAAGATTAAGTTAAGCTTTGTGGGGAGTTTGATAGCAGTAACTAGTCCATGGTCTATTATATTGAGTCGTTTTGGTTATGAATCAAATGTAGCTCTCATGTGTTTTATTGCTGGGTTATTTTTTTCTTTTTTTGCTTATTGTAAACAATCGATTTTTTTGGCTGTGTTTGGTGGTTTGTGCCTTGGAGCAACATGGTACAGTTATATTGCCTATCGATTTGT
>Ga0210057_1003646_pt1 | contig 21102 bp, 18 predicted proteins | sample CryGeyCG2114_010_2_FD_183968 | JGI IMG/M metagenome (GOLD analysis project Ga0210057, IMG submission 183968) | Groundwater microbial communities from aquifer - Crystal Geyser CG10_big_fil_rev_8/21/14_0.10 (SPAdes) (version 2) | ecosystem: Environmental > Aquatic > Deep subsurface > Groundwater ...
GCGGCAATGTTTATGTGGCCGGCAACATTAAGGTGGCCGGCGCCATTGAATATTTAGGCGAAGGCATTGCCCAGTACTTTAGCGTGGAAACAGGCGGCAGTTCCACCATCGCCGCTGGAACCGTAATTGTGGTTAATAGAAGTACCAGTACCGCCGGCATTGTGTCTTCTTTGGCCAACTCAACCGAAATCCTCGGTGTGGTCAGTACCAACTCGGTTCAGGTTCTGGGCGCCAGGGGCAAATCAACTGATTCGTATCAAGTGGTTATTTCCGGGGTCGCCCAAGTTAATGCCAGCACAGAAAACGGCCCAATTTATGCCGGCGATCAGCTGACTACTGCTGAAACGGATGGTTATGCCATGCTGGCGACCAAGCCAGGGGCCGGTGTTCTTGGCACGGCTTTGGAGCCGCTTAAGGAAGGCGAGGCAAAAATTAAAGTGTTTATTGAACCCGGGACCTACTTTAAGCCAATCGCCGAGGTGATAAAGGTAGCGGGCAGCGGCGGAGATTACACCAGTATTGGCCAGGCGTTGGATTCTATTGAGAATAATTCAGCAACAAGAAGATATTTGATTGAAGTGGCGCCGGGTGTTTACCACGAGAGTTTTGAGACAAAGCCGTTCGTGGATATAGTCGGTGTCGGAGAAGATCTGGTTACCATTGTCAGCGATGAGCCGACGGTGGTTAGTGTTGTCGGGCAAAGCCGGTTGGAAGGCATGACTTTGGAATCGCAAAGTTCGGCTGATGAGCCGGTGCTGGTTTCCATTAGCGGTCAGGGCGCTTCCTCAACGCCGGTTTTAAAGAATTTAACCTTAGTTGCCGATAGCGAGAATCCAGCTACTGGCGTTTCTATCAGCGGCGGTCCGGAAAAGGTTTTGTTAAGCCAGTTATCATTTAGTGCTAATCTGTATCAGGGTATTTCCAATTTGGCTTCAACTACCGTGCAGCTGATGCATTCGGATTTGAGTCAAGTCAGCGGCACCGCCCTGGTGGCCCAAAACGGCATTATCAAATCATCTTATAACATTTTTGCCGGCGGTTTGGGAGATATTTATATTTCGTCCTTGGCTAAAGTTGAATCCAAAAATGATAGTTATGATAATGTGACCAATTTAGGAATTTTCCTGGACATATCCAACAGAGGTAAATTAGTCAATATTTACATAGATTTCGGCTGGTTGGTGGAAGAAGATCAATCGCCATTGGGAGTTAAGATATCCGGCGGCCAGGGATTTGTAAACGGTGTTAAAGTCAATACCGCGGAAATTATCGGAGTTAATTTGCACGCCTCTTCTACCAATTACCTATTCATGGAAGATACCGGCCGGGCAATAGTGGCCACCTCTACTTTGAATCAAAGCGGCCAGTCGATTTTAATTGCCCAGGTCACCACGGATTTGGAAGGTGTCACCAATATTACCAACGAACGAAGCAACGAAGTGGTGGTGGCTAAAGAAGGCGGTCAGTTTACCAGCATCGGCCGGGCGTTAGAATCAATCACCACCGCCTCTGCTGAAAATCGTTGGGTGGTCAGAATCGGCCCCGGCGTTTACAATGAGCAGATTGAACTGAAGCCATTTGTGGATATTATCGGCAGCGGCCAAGGGGTGACTAAGATTCTAGCCATTAATAAACCGGTGGTCAAAGTCAATTTTGATAGTTCAGAGTTTGCCGAAGCGAATTTGACCGATGTGGCGCTGGAACTGGTTAATGATAATCTGGGACAGGCGATTGTCCTTATTGGAAATACTACTCATACTTCTTCAACTACATTATCCAGTAATTTAAATTTAAAGGATGTCACACTCACTGCATCGGGTAGCGATAACATAGAGCCAACCGGAGTAGAAGTTTCCGGCAATTATAACGTTAATTTAAACAATGCTTCAATTTCTGGCGTGGCTTATGGTTTGACTGTCAAAGTGATAAGCGATCGGACCGTTAAAACCACGGCTGATATTGGTTTTTCTAATATAACCAGCCGGCTGGCTGATGTGAGAACGGTTTGTCTTGACGCTGAAACAGGCGAGGCCTGCACCGATCAGACTGTTATGGCGGAATCAAGCGGACAGGTCGCTGATGTTGTTTCCAGTTATAACAATCTTTCCGGATTAGCTGAAAATTTTGTTGCTGATCGCAGCACCGTAGTTTCTTCATCACATGATAGTTATTTAAAGTATAGCGGAGCAGGGGAGTTTAGACAGCAAGATTACTTCAGAAATATAGCTGATGGAAAAGCGATAATTTTTGCCATTCAGAATGCCGGCACAGATTTATTCAGAGTTTCCGCTTCCGGCACCATCGCCGTCAGCCCGCAAAATACCAGCGGCGATAGTTTTACCATCAATTCCAATACCGCTTCTTCCACTTTGACAGTTGTAAATCAGGGCGCCGGTACGGCTTTGACCGTTGTCGGTGATTTAATTATCAAATCGTCAACTTCCAGTTTGCCGGTAACATTAGCGGCGGCCGGAGGCGAGTTGAATATCGGCACACCGGGCGATATAATTAACTTGAGCGTTGAAGGGGTAACCTATAAATTCAAAGAAAATGTCAGACGCAGTTCGCTTTCAGCTTATTTGCCATCTCCTTTGACTGGTGATAAGATTTGGGGTAGCGGCCAGGCCTCTTGGCAGCCGCCGGAAAATATCACAATCCTAGCCATTAAAGTCCAGTATGGCTGCAGCGGTCAGGGGCTGTTACAGTTGTCTTTAAAAGACAGACAAGGCAACACCATCGCCGATCTGCAGGGGTACAGCTGTTCGGACTATAACGAAGTTGTGAATAACGAATTAGAATATTACTTGACCGTAGACAACGGTATGTTCGTTGACGTTATATCGGCCACCGAAGAAATAACCAATGTTACTATCACCGTTGAGTACGTTTTTGATAACCGTTAAAAACTGTTCTTTAATATAAAACAAGTCGAACTTGATTATTCGATAAAAAGTCGGACAATCAAGGAAAACTTGATAAAAGAAAGGCTATCCATCTTTCTTTTAAGCATTGAGTGCCGCTTAGTTACGCTAGGTATTACTCAATGCGGCATGGGGACCTGGCTTAATGTTAATAACCGATTAGCTAGGATCCTCTGCCTTCGCCTTAAGTTTTTGAGGCGAGAGTAGAGGAAATTAGAGGAAAAATGATATTGACAGTTATAGTCCATTTTGATAAAATTGTAGCAGTTTTGTTCATAAATCGCGTATTTTATCGATGACCTGGATTATAAATTTTATTTAACAATATAACTAGTAAAACTTAACAAACACAATTATGCCAGACATCAAACCGCATGCCGCTCCGGCTCAGCTGTCCCAGCTGGAAAAAAGTGGGAAAGACCAAGAACCGGTCAGTGGTAAAAAAGGAGGTTTTTTCAAGGTTTTGCTGATTATTATCATCATTGCGATGGTAATTATCGTCGGTTTATACCTTGTTTCTAAGTACACCAGCTGGAACGTTCTCAGCGTTAACAAGACCAATGGCGTTGCGACCAGCGGCTGGCAAGCTGTTTTTTTGTCCAATGGACAGGTTTACTTCGGCCGGATCGGTAAAGAAACTGAAAACAAATTAGTACTGCGCGATATCTATTATTTGCAGGTAACTAAGCAGATTCAGCCCGCCGATCAGAATGCTACAGAACAGCAACAAAACGTTTCTTTGGTTAAACTGGGGAACGAGCTGCACGGACCTAAAGATGAGATGGTTATTAACAAAGATCAGGTCCTTTTTACCGAGGAGCTCAAGGAAGATTCTAAGGTGGTTGATGCGATAATGAGATATGTAAACGAGCAATGACTTTAGTTAACTGTCTAATAAAAAACCCTTCATCAAACAGGTTGAGGGGTTTTTTGGTGTAAGTCATAAATTTAGTATTTCTCTTGTGTTTTATCCTCAATTTTGTTATAATAACACCAATATGAAAGAAAAAAAGAGCTACTTTGACGAATTTGAAATTCGTTTGAAAAGGTTGCATAACATTATTAATAATAAGGTTGATCCTTATCCAGCAAAAGCAGTAGAGAAATTTACTACTAGTTCTATTTTGTCAGAGTTTAAAAAATTTGGAAGCAAAAAGATAAGTACTGCCGGCAGAATCCGTTCCATCCGACTGCACGGCGGTTCTTGTTTTATGCACCTTGAAGACGCTAGTGGTCAAATCCAGCTCTATTTTAAAAAAGACGTTGTTGGCCAAAATCAGTATGGTTTTTTGACAAACTCCTTGGACGTTGGTGATTTTCTTCAAGTCAGCGGTCAGACCTATGTTACCCAGCGCGGCGAAAAATCAATTCTGGTTAAAGATTTCAAGCTACTGACAAAATCCCTTTTGCCTCTGCCGGAAAAGTGGCACGGGCTTCAGGATGTGGAAACGAGGTTCAGGAGAAGGTATTTGGATTTGATTGCCAATCCAGCGGTTAGGGAAATTTTTGTCAAAAGAAGTCGGATTATTCAGTTTCTCAGAGATTATTTCTTAAAAGAAGGTTTTTTGGAAGTGGACACTCCGGTTTTACAAGCCGTTGCTTCCGGAGCCATTGCTAAACCTTTTAAGACTTATCATAATGCTCTGCAATCGGATTTATATCTAAGAATCGCGCCGGAAATTTATCTGAAAGAATTGATTATCGGCGGTTTTGACAAGGTTTTTGAAGTCGCCAGGTGTTTTAGGAATGAAGGTATAGATTATACCCATAACCCGGAATTCACCCAAATTGAAATGTATTGGGCTTATCAGGATTATCAGTTTCTGATGGATTTTACGGAAAAACTTTTAGATCAGCTCACCAAAAATATTTGTGGTTCTACTGTAGTTGACTACGATAATCAAAAAATTGATTTTCATGGTCCGTATCCGAGAATTGATTTCCGAAAAGCTTTAATTGAGGCGGCAGGGATTGATTTAGACGAACATAACACCGCCACTCTTTTGAAGACGGCCAAGTCTAAAGGACTTAAAGTTGAAAAATTCTGGGATAAGGGGAAGCTGGCCGACGAATTGTTTAAAAAGTTTGTCAGGCCAAGAATGGTTCAGCCTGCATATATTATCAACCATCCGATTGAACTGTCGCCGCTGGCTAAAAAAATTGTTGACCGGCCCGGTTATGTAGAGCGTTTTCAGCTGATTGTGGCCGGTAAAATAGAATTGATCAACGCTTTTTCAGAACTCAACGATCCTTTGGATCAGGAGAGCAGGTTCAAAGCCCAGCTGGAACTGTCAAGGAAAGGCAATGAGGAAATTATGGGCAAGGATGATGAATTTGTTGAAGCATTGAAATATGGCATGCCGCCAACGGCCGGCTGGGGCCTGGGCATAGACCGGCTGACCAATCTTTTAACCAATACCCATAACATCAAAGAAGTGATATTTTTTCCAACCTTAAAGCCGGAAAATTGATATATGAACAGAGTTGATGCTTTTGTTTTACTCAAAGAAAGGGTACGCGAAAAAAATTTGATCAGACATTCTCTGGCTGTGGAATCGGTGATGAAAGAAATAGCGGAATTTTTTAATCAAGATATTCTGGTTTGGTCATTGGCCGGTTTGCTTCATGATGTTGATTACGAAGAGACCAAAAATTCTCCCCAGTTACACAGTTTGCGCGGAGGGGAAATTTTACAAAATTTAGGCCTGCCTGATGAAATTGTTTCCGCTGTCAAAGCCCATAATCAGGTTCATCGTTTGCCGCGTTTAGCTCTTCTGGACAAAGTGTTATTTGCAACGGACCCATTGACCGGCTTGATCACCGCTAGTGCGTTGGTTTTGCCTTCAAAAAAACTTGCTGATCTTAAAGTAGGTTCAATTTTGAAAAGATTTAAAGAAGTAAGGTTTGCCGCAGGTGCTGACAGACCGGCCATTCAGTCCATAGAGGAAAGTGGCTTGAGTTTAGAAAAATTTATTGAGCTCGGTCTTAGAGCCATGCAACAGGTGGCAGTTGATTTAGAGCTATAACTATGAAGGTTCTAATTGCCAGTCATAACCCCGCTAAAATCAACGATTATCGCAAAATTTTATCGTCAAAGGGAATAGCAGCCGTAACCTTAGCTGGGTTAGGTATTAAAGAGAAATTCACTGAAAATAAACTGTCTTTCACAGAAAATGCCCAAGATAAAGCTCAATTTTATTATAATTTGACTAAGATGCCGGTTCTGGCGGAGGATGGCGGTTTTGAAATCGATTATTTGAACGGCCAACCTGGAGTCAAATCCAGGCGCTGGCTAGGTTATGATGCTTCTGATGAAGAAATCATCAATCATTTAAAAAAAATAATCTCTGAAATACCTTCAGAAAAGAGGAGCGCGCGTTTTACTTCCGTACTGTGCTTGATTAAACCGGGGGCAAATCCCCAGTTGGTACAAAATTCCATGGAAGGATTTTTAACAGATGAATACAATGACGGCTATCCGGAAGGGTTTCCTTACCGAGCATTTTTTATTGAGAAGACGTTTGGCAAGTATCTTATGGATCTGACTTCAACGGAATACGATCAAATTAACCACCGTCGTAAAAATGTAGAAGAAATTTTGAAATATCTATAAAATTTATCACCCATGAATTTTTATGTTAGACATTCAAAAAATAAGAGACAAACAAGCCGATGTTGAACAGGCGTTACTAAAGAGAATGGACCGTAAGAGTTTTGATTTGGACAAAATTTTAAAATTGGACGAGAAAAGAAGGCATCTTATTAACCAAGCGGAACGAGTCAGATCAGAGCAGAAAAAAATATCTAAATCAAAAGATTCATACACTGATCAGAATAAGAAAGCTAAATTTTTAAAAACAGAAATCAAAAGTTTTCAAGATGAACTAGAAAAAGTTACCAGTCAGCTTAAAATTTTGATGCTGGAGCTGCCGAATTTGCCTAGCGACGATGTGCCCGCCGGCGGCAAAGAAAATAATCAAGTTATCGGCGTTTTTGGCAAAAAAATAAAATTTAATTATCCGTTTAAAGACCACATTAAACTGGCTACCGCGCTTGGATTGATTGATTACCAAAGAGCCGTTAAAATGTCCGGCAGCGGTTTTTGGGCTTACGTTGGCCAGGGCGCTCTTTTAGAGTGGGCGTTGCTGAATTACTTTGTTGATTTTCATCGAAAAAATAATTATACCTTTATCATTCCGCCCTATTTATTGACGGAAAATTCAGCGTATATCTCCGGTCATTTGCCTAGATTCAAGGATGATCTTTTCTGGACCCAGGATAAAAGTTGTCTTAATGCCACTGCCGAAATGATGCTGGCAAATTACCATGCCGGTGAAATCTTGGCGGAGACTGAATTACCAAAAAAATATTTTGCTTTTTCCGCCTGTTTTAGAAGAGAAGCCGGCGGTTATGGAGCAGGGGAGAGAGGGATGGTCCGCGGTCATCAATTTAATAAAATTGAACTATTTCAAATAACTAAACCGGAAGATTCGTCCAAAGCATTTACCGAATTACAAAACATTGCCGAACGTTTGATGCATGGTTTAGAGCTGCATTATCGGACTACGCTCTTAGCCGCCGGCGACGCCAGCAGCACCATGGCTAAAACTGTGGACATCGAGGTTTGGCTGCCCAGTATTGACGGTTATAAAGAGGTCAGCAGTGTTTCCAGTGCCGCGGACTTTCAGGCCAGGCGAGGCAATATTAAATATAAAGACAGCAGAACCAAACAGAATGAATTAGTGCATACCTTAAACGCTTCGGGCCTGGCGACCAGCCGGTTATTACCCGCCATTTTAGAACAGTTTCAACAGGCCGATGGTTCAATTAAACTGCCAAAGGTTCTTCATAAATATTTTGGCAAGAAAGTAATATCCAATGGGAAATAGCTACCGCAGCTGGGTCGAAATAGATCAGTCGGCCCTGATTAACAACATTAGACAGTTTAAAAGGATTATCGGGCCAAAGGTTAAGCTGATGTTACCGGTTAAAGCCAATGCTTATGGCCACGGTTTGTTGGAGGTGGCTAACGTTTCCTCCAAGCACGGTGTTGATTGGTTTGGCGTTGATTCGGTTGAGGAGGCAGAGTTATTAAGGCGCAATCGGATCAATTCGCCATTACTTATTTTAGGTTATATCAGATTAGCCCAACTTAGTCGGGCGGTCCATTTGAATGAAACGAGAATCGGCGTTTATAATAAAGAAACAATCAAGAAGTTAGGCGGCTTACGCAAGAAAATCTTAATACATTTAAAATTGGAAACCGGTACGGCCAGGCAAGGTGTCGCGCCGGAAAAAGTAATGGAGTTTTTACACCTGATAAAAAAATACCCTCTAATTAAAATTGAAGGTCTTTATACCCATTTTGCGAATATTGAAGATACCAATAATCATCAGTTTGCTCTTAAGCAACTATCGGTTTTTAATTATGTCGTTAAACAGCTGGAAAACAGCGGACTGAAAATCAACTATAAACACACGGCTTGCAGTGCCGCGACCATACTGTATAAAAAAACTCATTTTAATTTGGTCAGACCCGGAGTGGGGGTTTACGGCCTTTGGAGCAGCCCGGTGACGCTATTGGCCGCCCGGAAGGTAAAACAACAAATAAATTTAAAACCGGTGTTAAGCTGGAAAACGGTAATAGCCCAAATCAAGGAAGTTAAAAAAAACGAATCGGTTGGTTACGGACGAGCGGAGAAAGTTCTGCGAGATTCCAGGGTTGCCATTATTCCGGTAGGGTATTTTGACGGTTTTGACCGCGGACTTTCCTGCCTGGGCCACATTCTGATTAAAGGCCAAAGAGCCAAGGTTATCGGCCGGGTTTGTATGAATATGTTTATGGTTGATGTGACTGATATTAAAAACCTAGAATTAGAGGATGAAGTTGTTTTGCTAGGGGGGCAGGGGAGGGAAGAGATTAAGGCAGACGAAATTGCCGAAAAGCTAGGAACGATTAATTATGAGGTAGTTTCCCGGATAAACCCACAGATAAAAAGAGTAGTGATACGTTAATATATTTTGCGACGCTTATGTCCAAGTTAAAAAAATTAAGGGTCGGAGTGATTATGGGGGGCAGGTCAGGGGAGCATGAAGTTTCTATTATTTCTGCCAATTCAGTAATTAACGCCTTGGATAAAAAAAAGTATCAGGTGGTGCCAATCGGTATTACTAAGAATGGCCAATGGATTTCCGGATCCGGAACCGTCAGATTGTTAAAACAGGATTCACCCACACCGATTCTAGACAAAATTTTACTGCCCGATCCCAGACAAAAATCATTGATTAGTCTCAAAAGTCGCAAGAAAGCCAGCCGTCCGTTGGATGTTATTTTTCCGGTGTTGCACGGAACTTACGGTGAGGACGGTAAAATTCAAGGGTTATTGGAACTGGCTGACATTCCTTATGTTGGCAGCGGAGTTTTAGGTTCGGCAGTGGCGATGGATAAAATAATTCAAAAAAAACTTTTTATTCAGTCGGGCTTTAAAACGCCTGATTTTATTTTCTTTAATAAGAGTGAATGGATAAAACAGCAGTTAAAAATCATCCGGCAAATTATAAAAAAATTAGGCCTGCCGGTCTTTATTAAACCAGCCAATTTAGGTTCATCGGTGGGCATCAGTAAGGTGAAGGATAAAAAACTCATCAAAAAAGCAGTTAACGAAGCGTTAAGGTATGATTTAAGGATTATTGTAGAAAAAGCGGTTAGCCACGGTCGAGAGATTGAGTGTGCCGTTTTGGGCAATGATCAGCCCGTGGCCTCGGCGCCGGGAGAGATAGTGCCTGGTGACGAATTTTACAGCTATCAAGATAAATACATCAATAATAGAATGCGGACCATTATTCCGGCGCCCATCAGTTTGCAGCAAATTAAAAGTATCCAAAATTCAGCAGTAGCCGTTTTTAAACTGCTCGATCTTAAGGGGCTAGCCCGGGTGGATTTTTTTATCGATCAATCTGGCCAGGTTCTGCTTAGCGAAGTTAATACCATGCCGGGCTTTACCTCAATTAGTATGTATCCCAAGCTTTGGGAATATAGCGGGCTGCCTTACAGTAAACTTCTGGACAAATTAATAGATCTAGCGCTGGAGAGGCACCAGCAAAAAAATCAATTAAAATTCAGTTATCGTCTCAAGCCTAAAATATAATGAAAAATATTTTTAGAAAAAACCTGGCCCGGCGCCATTCAGCCGGCGGGGGATCAGGCCACGGCGTTGGATTTACTCATTCTAAACGGCCGGCCAGCTGGCTGAGACCTAAAAGTAAACGTCCTGGGCAATATTTACTGGAGGAAGCAGTCAGACTTAGAAAAAAAGTCGGTTATTTGCTTTTTGCCGCTTTATTAATAGTTTTGGTGTATTTCTTTTTTTACTCAAGCTATTTCAGATTTGAAAATTATGATCTCAAAACCACTAATGATCTCGTTTCTGAAGAAGTCAGAAAAGTTGTGAATGATATCCTTAACGATCATCTTCTTTTTATTTTACCGCAAAATAACTATTTCTTACTAAGCAAAGGGAGTTTTGAGAAAAAATTTCAGCAACATTTTTCCTTAAAAGAAATTAAGATAAACAAAAAATTTCCTGGCAAACTAGAATTAGAGGTGCTGGAAAAGTCGGAACAAGCTATTTGGGTGACCAACGAACGTTTTTTTATTATTGACTTAAAAGGACAGGTGATTAGGGAGATTAGTTCCGATATCAGCGCTAACACTTTTGCTCCAAGAATCTACGACCTGTCCAATGACAAAATTGAGCCGGGTGAAAAAATAAACAACGACCGCCTGTTAGACTTGATTTATAATCTTAATAGCCAATTCAGCTCTTATGAACTGCCGGCGATTGAGTTAGATTATTTTAAGGTTGATAGTCCAAACGTCAATTACGTGAAGCTGGTAACCAAACAGGGGTTTGAAATCCACCTGAATACCATTTTGCCTTTAGCGAAACAAATTTATAAGTTGAAACAATCGCTATTGGCTGGTAAAATTGACTTAAAGGAGATAATCTACATTAATCTTAGGATAAATGACCAGGTTATATATAAATGAAACCAGCTTAGGTTCGTTTAATATACATTGTGCGACACAACGAATGTGCTGAAACCCCTATCGCCTATAGTGGCTGTGTTAGGCAAAATAAATTTAAGATGAATGGAATTGAAACAATTAATAACTAAAATAATATTGCAGCACGGAATTTTAAGTATATACATAATCTAAAATCAAGTCATACATTATCCAACACTAAATCTAAGGACAAAATCAAAAAGAGGGTATCCCCTCTTTTTGTGATATAAAATGGATGTATTTAAGGTAAATATGATAGCGGATCAACGGGAATGCCGTTTAATCTGACCTCAAAATGGGAATGGGGCCCAGAAGTTAAGTTGCCGGCGCCAGCCGTGCCTGGCATGCCGCCGCTTAAAGCAATTACTTCTCCCTGAACTACAAAATCGTCTTCGGCAACATAAGGTTTACTGATATGCCCATAAACAGTAGAAAGTCCGCCGGTGTGAACAATTAAAATATAGGCATATTGACTGGTACCGTTGTATTTTACTTTGGCCACATACCCGGACTTCGCTGCCCTTATTGGCGTGCCCTGCGGTGTTTTGCCAATATCAATCGCCGGATGTTCAAAAATATAGCGGTAAGGATAATCGGGGTCATGAAAATATGCAGTAACGTTTCTTGACGGCACCGGCCAAATAAAACCATTGTCTTGGGGCAAAACGCCTTGAGTTTCCAATAAACGTTTTCTGGCTTCAACTTCAAGGTTTTGGATCTCTGACTCAATGGCATTCTGCTCGGCTTTAACCTCGCTTAATAATTGCTGGAAGGTCATTTCTTGCCCCCGGCTTTGGCTAAGCAGGGAATTTTTGGCCGTTTTATCCCCTGCTATCCTCTCTTTATTGGTCGTTAACTTTTGATGTAGAGTGTCTAACTGTGTTTTTCTGGCTTCCAGCATCTTTTGTTTTACTTCTAGTTCTTTTTTTAAATTCTGCAAATCGTCAAAGCCATTTTTAAGATTGGATTCCAGAAGTTGTAATTCGTTCAGTTCCTTAAAAAAGCCGCTGATGGTACCTTGTAGAGCTAAAATTTCCGAATGGTTTTTCTTCCGGTCAATTTTATCGATATTTCTGATGATGTTACCTATTTTTTGTTTTTGTCCGGTAATTTGTCCGTTTTGGAAATCAATCTGCAGTTTGCTGTTCTGTATTTCCAAACCGGTTTGTTCAATCTGCAATTCGTTGGTTTGAATCTCTAAAGCTAGTTTAGCGATGCTGTCTTGCAGAATGCCGACTTGATTTTTGAGACTGTTAATTTCTCGCCTCTTTACTTTTAGGCCTTCTTCGTAAGTGGCTTGCTGTTTTTCTAAATCTTCCACTTGTTGCTGATGACGCTGTATTTCTTCTTTAAGTTTCTGAATTTGCGGGTCCTGCTGTTCGAATAGATCCTCATCCGATTGTACTTTAAATATGGCCTGGCTATTATGTATTGGTAATAAAAAAGCGGCCATAAAGATAATTAGTGCTGCTTTTAAATATTTTGACTTGATTTGTCTGATTGACTTTATTTTTGTTTTATTGGCCATAATGATAATACTGCATTGGATCATGTTGTATTGATAATAGAATTATATCATGATTTTCGCAATTTGGCAATGGCCTTTTCAATTCTGCTCAAAGAAGCGGACTTGCCGATGATTTCCATAATTTCTTCCGGCGGCGGGCTTTTTTCCTGACCGGATAATGCCACCCTGACGGGCCAAAACAAGTCACCATTGGTCAGATTGTGGTCGCTTACCGCTTTGACTAAGCTTTTTTTTATTTCAGGGCTGACCCACTTTTTTGTTTCACTGAGGGTATCCAAAGCAATACCCAATGCTGTAAGAGTTGTTTGGCGTTGGGATTTATTAAAAATAAGTTTTTCCGGCGGAAAATCAGCTGGCTTTAAAAACGTTTCAGCCAGTTCTTTTATTTGATTGATAGTGGTCAGCCGCCCCCGTTCAATATTAATAATTTTAGTTAAAAGTTTACGATCTAAGTCGTGCTTTGGAAGAAATTTTTGACACCGGTCAATCAATTTTTTTATAGGTAACTTTTTGATGTAGTAAGCATTAAACCACTTTAATTTTTCAAGGTCAAAAACAGCACCGGATTTTTGAATCCGGTCTAAACTAAAACATTTTATCAATTCTTTTAAACTAAAAATTTCTTGATTATCCGACGGATGCCAGCCCATCAAGGCAACGTAGTTAATCAGTGCTTCGGGTAAATAACCTTTCTCTAAAAAATCTTCAACGGCCACGTCACCCTGCCTTTTTGAAAGTTTGGATTTGTCCGGGTTCAAAAGCAATGGCAAGTGGGCAAAAATCGGCAGCGGCCAACCAAATGCTTGGTATAATAGAACATGTTTGGGCGTTGAGGGCAGCCACTCCTCTCCCCTGATGACATGACTAATGCCCATCAGGTAATCATCTACAACTACGGCTAGATGATAAGTGGGAAATCCATCTGATTTAATAAGTATTTGATCATCTATATCATTACAATCAATTTCAATCACTCCTCTGATTAAATCGTTGAACTTTACTTTACCCGTTCCGACTTTAAGGCGAATAACATGCTTCTGGTAAATTTGCAATTGTTGCTTCACCTGTTCTGCAGTCAGTTTTCTGCAACGGCCGTCATACTTTGAAGCCAGATTTTTTGCTTGCTGTTCTTTTCTTAATTCGTCCAACCTGTCTGGCTGACAAAAACAATAGTAAGCATTTTGGCTGCTGATTAACTTTTTAGCATGATCTTGATAGATTTTCAGCCGTTTTGACTGAAAATATGGCCCATTTTGACCCTTTTCTGTTAAAGCAAGTGTTTTGGTGGTGTCAGGCCCCTCCTCCCATTCCAGACCGATATTTTTAAGGGCAGTTATTAATTTTATTTCCGAACCTCTCACTTGCCTGTTTTGATCTGTATCTTCTATTCTCAATACAAAACTGCCCTGATTTTGACGAACGAACAGATAATTATATAAAGCTGTTCTAAGACCGCCGATATGCAAATAACCGGTAGGCGAAGGCGCGAATCTAACCTTGACTGTTTTTTTTACCATAAATAATGCTTTTAAAAGGAGGTATTGGAAAATAAAGTGAGGTTACCCCCACTTATCATTGGCTAAAAACATCTATGAACTCAAGTCCGCTTCAATAAAAACCACTTATTTAATCAGCTGTTTATATTTTACAATATAATAAATAAATTTGACAGTGGCGTTAAAAATCCGGCTGGCCCGCCAGGGTTCCTGCCAGAAGCGGAACAGCCACTCCAAACCAAGATCGCGATAAACTTGAGGGGCTCGTTTGGTTTTACCGGCAATAAAATCAAGCGCGCCCCCTACGCCCATTGCCAGTTTAACGGTATTTAATTTTGGCAGGTTCTGCTGGATCCAGTAGTCCTGTTGGGGCGCGCCAAAGGCGACAAATAAAACATCGGGTCTGGCTTGATTGATATTGTTAACCAAATCGGCAATTTCTTCAGCATTTGACTGATTAAGATTGAATGGCCCGGATTGAGCGCCGGCTATTTTTAAATCCAGGTATTGCTTTTTTAGATTGGTCGCGGCATTGCCGGCTATCTCCTCCTGGCCGCCAAGCAGGTAAACACTCCAGTTTTTTTGGATTGCCCGTTCAGAAATTTTAAGCAGTAAGTCTACGCCGGCTATTCTTTCCGGCAATATTTCGCGGCAATATTTCGGAAAAAAAATTAAGCTCAAGCCAGTCAGCAATAATTGGATTAGTGAATAGAAATACCCGTTAGGTTGCAGCGATAAAAATTTTGCCGCCCAAAGCAGGCCGATGCCGTCGGCCACCACTAAAGATGATTGGTTGATAAGATTCTGGTATCGGGTATTGCCAAATGAGGCTAAAACTATCTCGGCGTTAGCCGTGATAATTTGATGTTTTTTGTCAGAGTTGATTAAAAAGACGATCTGATCCAATACCTGATCCATGGTTAAAGCATCCACCTTTATGCCCAGTAAATCAACTCTCATAAATCAAAGTTATTTAATGCGGTGTAAACGGGGCCAGCGGACGATAGCTGGCTTTCAAATAACTGCAGGCGGTTAAATGAAGTCAGCTGTTTATATTCAATTCGTTGTAATTTCTTAATTTCCGATTTCTTTAACTCTTCTTTAATTCTGCCCAAAGTAATATGAGGCGTAAATTTTCTGTCCTCCTTTGTTATAAACGGCAGTTGATTCAGCGCTAAAATAATCCGTTTGGCAAAATCAATCAGGTCATGACCGGTGATAGTTAAAGCCAAAACTCTTGGACTGTAGTTGTTTGGGAACATTATGCCATTGCCTATTGTTGCTTGAAGTTGGCCGTTATTTTTGGTGGTTGACTCAACAGCTTTAATAACCTGTTTGATTTGCAAATCGTCTAATTGGCCCAAAAATTTTACGGCAATATGGCTGTTTTTTGGCTCGACCAATTTAATAGGTAGTTTATCAAGACGATGTCGCAGCTTAAGTTGTTCAATATCGGTCTTTATTTCTTTGGATAAATCAAACCCTAAAAATACTCTTTTCATAATGTCATTATTGTATCATTTTTACAGCTTGACTTCAATCGGTTATAATAGTCGTATGCACGAGTCATTATTGTATAAAAAACTGGATTTTCCATTGGTAGAGTGTCAGCTCTGCCATCATTATTGTCGCTTATCAGACAATCAAGTCGGTATTTGCGGCGTCCGGCGCAATGGTCAGGGGCGGCTTTATAGCCTCAATTACGGCCGGGTAATTGCCGAGGCCGTTGACCCAATAGAGAAAAAACCGCTGTTTCATTTTTTACCCGGTTCATCAGCATACTCAATCGCCAGCGTTGGTTGCAATTTACGTTGCGGCAATTGTCAAAACTGGCAGATTAGTCAATATGGCAAGACACCAGAGACAAAAAACAAGAAACAAATTTTAATTCCAGGCTACGAAGTCACAGCTCAAGAGATTGTCCAGCGTGCTCTGGAATCAAGCTGTCAATCAATTGCTTATACTTACACCGAACCGACGATTTTTTTTGAGTTTGCTTTAGCTTGCATGAGGGAGGCAAAACTTCGAAACCTAAAAAATGTTTGGGTTTCCAATGGTTATATGACCAATGAGTGTCTAACAGAGATCCTCCCCTACCTGGATGCCATGAATGTTGATTTGAAGTTTTTTTCAGAAAAAGTATATTTAGAAAACTGCGGTTGCAGATTACAACCAGTCCTGGACAATCTTAAATATTTAGTTAAACAACCGCTTACTCTGGAAATAACGACTTTAATCGTTCCTGGCTTGACTAATTTAGACGATCAGCCGGAAAAAATCGCAAAATTCATCGCCCAAGAATTATCAACAGACGTGCCTTGGCATATTTCTAAATTTTCTTCCGATATTTCTTATAAAATGCATGATCGGCAGGATACACCTGAAAATTTACTGGATAATATTTACCAGTTGGGACGAAAGGCCGGTTTAAAATACGTTTATTTAGGCAATATTTCGCAGCACCAAAGCGAAAGCACCTATTGTCCACAATGCGGCGCTATGGTTATTTGGCGCAACGGATATCAAATAGAAAGGCGGGATTCAAATGGCAGTTGCCCTAACTGTCATTATCATTTACCCTTGAAAATTGACTAAAAATAGGTTATAATAGGATATATGAACAACAAAAAAATTTTATTTTTATCAATAATTCTCTGTTTAGTCTTTTATCCGGTGTCGTTTTTAAGATCGGCCGTAGTTTTTTATGAAACCAACGCGGATTTTAACCCTAATAACATTGTGCCAGAAAGCGCTTTGACTGATTACAGTTCCCTGACCGTTCAGCAGATTAAAGATTTTGTGGACAGTAAAGGCGGCACGCTGGGTCAGTACATTGATCCGGTTGTTAAACTGCCGGCTTATTACATAATTTGGCAAGCGTCTCAGGATTTTAAGATTAACCCGCAATTTTTACTGACCATGCTGCAAAAAGAACAGAGCTTAGTCAATGATCCGGCCCCGACCCAAAATCAATACGACTGGGCGACCGGCTATAGCTGTTATGGCGGCATTTGCCTAGACAAATATCGCGGTTTTGCCGCACAAGTAAGGGCAACGGCCAATAAATTCATTAACAGTTACTTAGCCGACTTAAATACCCTAGGTCTTCATAAATCCGGTTTTTACTGCACCTTCACTAAATGGTGCATTGGCAATCCCACCGAAACTCAAGATGAACAGATGATCATTCCGCAAAACAAGGTGACCTGCGCTTTATACACTTATAATCCTTACCGCGGCGGCACCGTAGTTGACGGTTTAAAAGTCGGAGCCAATTACAATTTCTGGAAAATCTGGAATAACTGGTTTGCCACCACAGTTTTTCGGCCCAATGGATCGCTGGTGAAAGGCTCGGATCAGGATACAGTTTATTTGATCAAAGACGGACAAAAAAGGCCATTTGCCAATTTTGCCGCCTTAATTACCCGTTATGATCCGGAAAATATCATCACCGTCGAGCCGGCAGAACTTGATCAATTTGTTACCGGATTAGAGATTAAATTTTCCCAGTATTCTTTACTAATGACGGAGAATGGTGATATCTATTTGGTTGACGGCGAAAGTTTAAGACACATCACTTCTATGGAAGTTTTTGTAACATTGGGATTCAACCCGGAAGAAGTTGAGCAGGTTAATACCAGCGACATCGCCAGTTTTAGCCAAGGCAAGCCAATTGATATTTACGACAGTTTTCCTACTGGCGCCTTAATCACCGATACAAAAACCGGCGGCGTTTATTTTGTTCAGAACGGCACAAAATACCCAATTTTTTCGCCAGAAATAATGATGGTAAATTTTCCTAATCAAACCGTTCTTAAGGGTCATAATCAGGAGCTGGAAAAATACCCCAAGGGCGAAGCGATAAAATTCAAAGATGGAACTCTAATCAAATCTCAAGAAAGTCCGCTGGTCTATTTTATCGCCGATGGCAAAAAACTGCCCATTGCCAGTGAACAAGCATTTATCACCAGAGGTTATAATTGGGATAAAATTGTTGTCACCAGCCAAGCGGCAGTGGACATTCACCCCACCGGGCCGGCGCTGGATGTGATAGAAAGTTATTTGTTAGCGCGACAAAACTCCGACAGTGAAGATTCAAATGACAATGCCACTTCAACGCCTCTATAAATAATAAAAATATGCCCCTTGTTTTTGGAGCAATCTGTCCTCATCCGCCGATCCTTATTCCGGCTATCGGTCAGGAAAATCTCAAAAAATTAAAAAAAACCAAGGTCGCCATGGAAAAATTGGCTGAAGATTTTTATCAGTCGGCGCCTGATACCGTTATTGTCATTTCCCCTCATCTTCAGGAAAAAACCGACAGTTTTTCTATTGGCCATACGCCCAGCTTTAAGGTGAGTTTTAAAGACTTCGGTGATTTGGAAACAAAACTGGAATTTAAACACAATATCGGATTGGCTTATAAAATCAAAGAATCACTGGAGACAAAAATCCCAGTGATTTTGAGTCACGAAGAAAATTTAGATCACGGCTCGGCCGTCCCGCTCTATTATTTGACGAAAATGTACAGAAACGTTTCGGTCATTCCAATCAGCTATTCTTTATCCACCAGGCAGGTTCATTTCCAATTTGGCCAAGCAATCAGGGAGATAATTGATAGCACGTTAGAAAGGGTCGCGGTGGTGGCTTCGGGGGATCTATCCCATTGTTTGAAGGAAGGTGCGCCGGCCGGTTATTCTCCGCGCGGCCGTGAATTTGATAAACTAGTAAGAAAATTCTTAGTAGAGAAAGATGTCTCTGCAATGCTGAACCTTGATGAATCATTGGTTAAAGAAGCGGCCGAGTGTGGTTTCCGTTCCATTTTAATTTTGTTAGGGATTTTTGATAAAATTAACTATGAAGTTGAACTGTTAAGTTATCAAAGCCCTTTTGGAGTGGGTCACTTGGTCGCCAATTTGAGAATTAAATGATTTTATCCCCCCACCCAGCCGCCCGCTGACTTGCGGGTGTTATTTCTAGCCCAGATTAATCAGTTTAAAAAAATACTTCCACCTTTCCCTATGGCTCAATTCTTTTGTATCGTTCAAACAGCGTTCTATGAAAGATCGTTGATGATCACGGCAGACTTTAAATACTGCGGTTTTTTTTGACTTCGGCACATTCAATTCCTTAATAATCTCTAAAGCTAACTCTTGCCAAGGATAGGCCGGTGGCGGCATCGCCCTTTCTTTTTTTAATAGAGCGCCAATTTTATGAAAATTTTCGTTTAATGACATGATGTTGGATTTTTCCGTTTTTTAAGATATTGCATATATTGCCAAATTGTTTTATATTAGCGAGGTATGAGAATAATAAACTACCCCAATAAAATATTAAGGGAAAAAAGCAAAAATATCAAGCAGATCTCAAGCTCCAAGATCCAGGGATTCATTCCATTATTTATTGACTTAATGATTAAACACGATGGCATTGGTTTGTCGGCCCCGCAAGTCGGTCTAAATATCAACTTAATTGCGGTGAATTTTCAGGAAGGGGTCAAGGTATTGATAAATCCGCGGATATGCTGGAAAAATTGGTTTAAAAAAAACGTAATTGAAGAGGGTTGTTTGTCGTTTCCCGGCATATTCGGTTTTGTTAAAAGGCCTTTCAGTGTTTGGGTAAAATACCGTGATGCCGAAGGAAAAATAATGCTGGAAAAATTTTCCGGACTGGCCGCCACCGTGGTGCAACATGAAATTGACCATTTGCGGGGCGTTCTCTTTATTGACAAAATAATTAAATTTACCCGCGGTGAGAAGTATTTTCAGTCATTAAAATTAAACGCCAACAATGAGGAAAAATAGCAAATTAATCTTTTTTGGCAGCTCCGATTTTGCCGTACCCTGCTTTAGGACCCTAATTAAAGAGAAGTACGATATTACTGCCGTAGTTACTCAACCTGATAAACCAGCGGGCCGCCGGGGAGCTATGTCCCCTACTGCCATAAAAGTTGAAGCTATAAAAGCCGGCAAAAAGGTACTAAACAGCCTTGATGTAGATCATTTTAAAAAAATGAAAGCCGAGGCAGGTGTGGTTGCTTCTTTTGGCCGTCTGATACCATCAAAAATCATAAAAATATTTCCGGCCGGCTGCTTGAATCTTCATCCATCACTGTTGCCAAAATACCGTGGCCCTTCCCCTATTCAGACAGCCATCTTGAATGGTGATAAAGTAACGGGCGTGACCATTATTCAACTTGATGAGAAAATGGACCATGGACCGATTGTGGCTCAAGAAGAAGTCATCATAAACGATAGAACGGCAGAGGAACTATCAATTGCTTTAGCAGTCAGGGGGGCGAATCTACTGACTAAGGTCTTGCCTTCCTATCTTACCGGAAATCTAAAGTTAAAGCCACAAGATGAAAGTCAGGCTACTCTCACTGCTTTATTGAAAAAAGAAGACGGCCACATTGACTGTCACAAATCAGCCAAAGCGATTGAGCGTCAAATGAGAGCTTACTGGCCTTGGCCAGGCAATTTTATTGAAATTACTGCGCAGTCTGGCAAATCGGTCACTCTTAAATTGATTATCGCTAAGGCTGTTGTATTTAGTTCGAGCTTGATGCCCGGCTCAATTTTTACTCAAAATAATCAGCTCTATCTACAGTGTTATCGGTCTTGTCTTTTAATCAAACAAATTCAGCCAGCTGGAAAAAAAATTATGCCGGATAATGAATTCATCAACGGCTACTCTCATTATCTAACTCGGTTGTAATCAAAAACCCACCTTTCGGCAAGCTCCTTTCGGCAAGCTCAAGGTGGGTTTTTTTTAATCCTGGAATATTGATTATTTTCCGATGGTCCAGCTGACACTGTTCTGATAATCGTCTAAACTGCTGCCTAAGCTGTAACTATTAAGATTGGTGGCATAAAGATAGTTTTGCTCCCAGAACTTGTTGGCCGTTCGGCCGCCGGTGGTTAAATAGCGTTTCTGGCCGCCGCTGATGTAGTAAAGATTGCTAGAGGAAGTTTCTTTGACCACCGAACCGGTGGGATACAAAGCTTCGGTAATGGTTCCGCCGGCAGTGTAGTTGCCAAAGAGATAATTGGGCACCGGCACAATCTTTTGTTCCCAGGTAGCGCCATA
>Ga0210057_1003648_pt1 | contig 21096 bp, 24 predicted proteins | sample CryGeyCG2114_010_2_FD_183968 | JGI IMG/M metagenome (GOLD analysis project Ga0210057, IMG submission 183968) | Groundwater microbial communities from aquifer - Crystal Geyser CG10_big_fil_rev_8/21/14_0.10 (SPAdes) (version 2) | ecosystem: Environmental > Aquatic > Deep subsurface > Groundwater ...
AATTAGTGGTAAGTATAGAGTCCAAAGTTCTGGCAATAGACTTTTCTTCATTATAAGCAGGAATTATTATTGAAACTTTAGGTAATTCATTATCTTTATACAGCAGGTTTTTTTTACTAGAAGAAAAATAACTAAGAATATAAAAAGTAGTTGCAACTAAACCCAAATAAATTGAGGCGTAAATTACATAGTCTATAATCTCCATTTTCTTTTCCCTTTAGTTTTTCTCTTCTATTTCTTTGTTTTTATTTATTATTTTCCCCTAGTTTTCTTCTTTCTTCTGAATGTGAAAATAATCATGAAATTCCTCTGATAATGTAAGCTCTAAAGTATGCCCTAGTTTTTTTGATTTTATTAATCCAAGAGAAATAAATTTTTTAACATGCTCATAAGCTTTATTTCCCCGAATCTTGACTAAAACAGACTGCTTGACTGGCTGTTTGTAAGCAATTACAGCCAAAGTCTCTTGTTCTGCTTTTGTAAATTCAGAAGAACCAGTAGCTAATTTATTTACCATATGTGTATGTTCTGCTTTTACATCCATTTTCCACATGTCTTCTTTGCTTAGAATTTCTATAGCTGAATTATTAGAATATTTTTCAGTTAGTTTTTCAAGTAACTGCCTTAATAAAATTGGATTTATATCAGTTAGCATAATTAAATCCTGCATATTCAACCATCTACCAGCAATAAACAAAGCTGCTTCTATTTTCTTCAAATTTTCAATCTCTCTCACATTATCTATATCTGTTTCTATTTGTTTTTTGTTTTCTAAATTTTCTTCTATTTTTCCCCCTAATTTATTTTCATTTTCCATCAAAGTTAAAAGAATAAAGAGATTTTAAAGTTTATTGTAGCGGGTAATAAAAAAGTTTATAAATAACTAAAGTCTTTATGAAGTATGAACAAAAAGGGGCAGTGGAATATAGGTTTTGGAGTAGCTCTTATTCTTGGGGGAATTTATCTACTAACACGGGGAACAACAGAAACAGTAATTTTGGGAATAGTATTAATAGGGATAGGTACATGGATGGTATTTAGAGAAAAAGAGAGAAAATGAATGAGAAACAAATTAAAAAGAATAAATTAGATTTAGAGTATAATAAATATACCCAGATTTTAAATGCAGTATTCATTTTTTTAACAACAGGGATTTTAGGATTTATAGGAAGTTTTATTTTTATTGAAAATAGAGACAAGTTATTCTTAGGAATAGGTATTTCTGTATTCGTCTTGATTATAGGATATGTTATTTATAAAAGAACTGATAACAAGCTTAGAAGCATTATTAGAGAAGTAGAAAAAATTTAATTATTGAATCTCAAATCTCAATATAGCTCCTATTCCACCTAAATTCCAGAATTGCTCGCCTTCAGGAGTTTCTATAGAGACTATTTCAACTTTAGCAGAAATATTTTCTGCTTTTCTAGTTAACTCTTTAATTTTTTCTTTTCCAAGTTTATTACTCAAAATTAAAACATCTATGGCTCCATATTTAAAAGCTTTTTCTATATCTGCTTTTTTATAAGCAACTTTCTTTCCCTTGCCTAATTTCTCAAAGAAATTCTCTAATAATTTTTTTTCATGTATAATTTCCTGTTCTGCGAGCAAGTCTTTGCTTGCCTCTACTAAATCTTTTAAACCTGACTCATCAGTCTGCCCTATATCTTTCATTCCAATTATTTTTTCTTTTAATTGAGTTAATAACTGTCCTTCTTTCAAAAAATCTTCTTTTGTAGGTACAGGCCCACCTAAAATAATTCCTTTTAATTTTGGTAGATTAAAATAGAGTTCTTTCATTGCTTCTGCTATTCTTCTGTAAAATTCTTTTGCCATTCCCTCTATTATCCTTTCAAATCGAGCTGAAGATTGTCCTCCTGTCTTGAATTTTCCAGGAACACCAGAAGTCATTTTTCTTAAAACTTTTATCTGCTTTCCTTCTAACAAGCCTAAAGTTGCTTCTTTTCTGTCCATCACAACCAAACCATACACTTCTTCTGCTTCTAACATTTCTTTTAATGGTTCTAAAACAAATTGCTGATCGCACCTATACAATCTTGTTTTTAATGCTTGAGGAGGTTCTATAATCCATAATTTAATATCAATTTGCCCTTCATTCTCACTTACATTGCCACAAAAAATAGCCATACCATTAGAAGGAGTTTGCTTGTAAAATTTTAATTCTCTTGATATCCTTTCTAAAGCATCCATTACATTTTTTCTAGTTGTCTTGCTTTTAATATTATCAGCTGTAGATTTCTCAGCTTCAATCTGATTTGCTGTTGTATATATATTAGCTCCGCTAGGAATAAAGACAGTTACTAATTCAGTATGCCTGCCTCTTATCTTTTCTAACTCTTCAATCAGTTCAGCTAATTCATATCTTGATATCATGAAAATTTTCTCCTTGATTCAAATTTTCAGGATCTCAGGAATTTTTAATTCCTGATGACTGTCAGAACTTTTAGTTCTGAAGCTGTCAGAAATCCTCAGATTTCTGAAGTTGCCATAATTATAGTATAAAAAACAGATTTATAAAATTAAGTAAGCTACACAAACTCAACTCTAAACTTCCCTTCTTTAATTTCTCTCGCATTAGAAACAGCTTTCAAATCTTTCAGCACATTTTTTAATTTTTCTTGTTTGTCTTTTTCCAAATAAAGCAGAATTTCAGCTTTCATTGATTTTTGAGCTTTAGATTTTTCCTGCCTTATCTTGCTAATAATCTCAAGCAACAACCCTAATTTTGTCTCATCATCTTTTTTCTCTTGAATCTTAAATTTTTCAGGCCAATTTGTCAAATGTATAGATTTTTCTTTTTCTTTCTGCCTGAAAAATTTCTGATAAAGCTCTTCTGTAATAAAAGGAGTAAAAGGAGCAATCATTTTCAAAATTGTAAGCAAAGAATTGTATAAAGTATAAAAAGCAGATTCCTTTTCTTGTTTTGTGCCTTGATAAATTCTATATTTAACTAATTCTAAATAATTATCACAAAAAACACTCCAGAAAAAATTGACAACTTCATTTTTGCATCTCGAGTATTCATAATTTTCAAAAGATTTTGTTGAATTTTTAATAATCTCATTTAACTTTACTAATAATAATCTATCAATTTCTTCTATATTTTTTGGTTTTTTTACTTGTTTCAAGTTCATAAAAACAAATCTGGAAGCATTAAAAATTTTAGTAACAAATCTCTTTCCTGTAAAAATATCTTTTTCAGAATAATCCATATCTTCTCCTAATTTTGAACCAGCTGCCCAAAATCTTATAGCATCTGCTCCATATCTACTAATAACCTCTTGGGGGACAATAACATTTCCCTTTGATTTTGCCATTTTCTCACCTTCTAAAGTCACAAACCCAGAGATAGCAACATCTTTGAAGGGATTTTTCCCAAAATGTAAATTACTCTTGAGAACAGTATTAAAAAGCCAAAAAGTAATTATCTCATGAGCTTGTGGCCTTAAATTCATAGGAAATAATTTCTTTTGTAATTTCTTATCTACTAATTTTGTTGCGATAATAGGAGTCATAGAACTAGTAAACCATGTATTCAAAATATCTTTTTCTGGTTCATACTCGCCAGAACCACAAGAACATTTTTTTCTTGGCTTATCTTTTAATGGGTCAACAGGCAAATCTTTTTCCTCTGCTATAATTTCCTTGCCACATTTTTTACAATACCAAACAGGAAAAGGAACTCCAAAATACCTTTGATTTGAAATTAACCAATCCCACTGCAGTCCTTTAACCCAATTATCATATCTTGTTTTCATATACTTAGGATACCATCTTAATTTATTTCCCCAAGATAAAATCTGTTTTTTCAAATCCAAATATTTAACAAACCACTGCTTTGATTTCACAAACTCAATTTCAGTGCCACATCTCTCATGCACATTTACAAAATGTTTAATTTTTTCTTGTTTTACAAGCAAGCCTTCTTTTTTCAAATCTTCAATTATAGATTTTCTTGCTTCTTTTATTCCCAAGCCAAAATATTTTCCAGCCAAAGCTGTCATTTTTCCATCTTTAGCAATTGCTTCTTTAATAGTAAGATTATGAGCTTTCTGCCATTCAATATCAGTTTGATCTCCAAAAGTACAGCACATTACAATCCCTGTTCCTTTTTCTGGATTTGCACGAATATCTTCTATAATTGGAACAGAAAAATTGAATAAAGGAACTTTTGCTTTCTTCCCTTTCAAATTCTTAAATCTTGAATCAGAAGGATGAAAAAAAACAGCAACACAACTAGGAAGAAGTTCTGGCCGAGTTGTTGCAATTATCAAATCCTTATTATCTATGTCAGAAATCTTTTCATCTTTAGATTTCTGATCAGACAAGAAACTTTTAGTTCCTTGGACTTTAAACTTAACATAAATAAACTCAGAATCAATTTCTTTATCTTTCGCCTCTACTTGCGAAATTCCTGTCTGACATTCAGGACAAAACATAAAAGCAGCTTCTTTTCTGTAAACTCTTTTTTTCCTAAATAAATCCAGAAAACTCCATTGTGAAATAGCTCTAGAATAATCATTTATAGTTGAATAATACAAGTCAAAATCACAACTCATTCCTATATTTTTCCAGTCTTGTATAAAAGCAGGCAATTCTTCTTTCAAAAACTGCATACATAATTCAATAAACTCCTGCCTAGACATATTTCCAGCAAGAACTTTTTTTGTTTTTTCAACTAATCTTTCTGTAGGCAAACCATTATCATCTGTTCCAAAAGGATAATATATATTATACCCAGACATTCTCTTAAATCTTACAAGAAAATCCTGTTGTGCATAACTGAATGCATGTCCTATATGCATCTTGCCAGAAACAGTAGGAGGAGGTGTATCTATAGAATAAATTTTCTTTTTTGATTTAGGATCAAACTTAAATATTTTCTCTTTTTCCCAAAATTTCAGAATTCTTGATTCTGCTTCCGCAAAAAGATATTCATCTTTTTGGGGCCCAGAAAATCTAACTTTGGGAAGATTTTCTTGGGCTTTAAAGTTATATTCTTTAGTCTCCATAATAAAGATTATTCAACCCAGTTTTTAAATCCTACGAAATTCTCTCAATTTTCGAATTTCGTGGACCCAAAACCGCGAAAATCTTTGATTTTCGGGGCACCAAAAATCTTTGATTTTTTAGTGTTCCAAACTTTTGTGAGGAATTTTGTGGTCTTGAGTAGATAAATTTAAAAACAAAATATTCATAATAAAATAATCATGGGAGAAGGCGTAAATATTCCGTCTGGTTTTGGCGGCTTATTAAGATATAATGAAGAGTATGAAAGCAAAATTATGCTTAAACCTTTACATATAGTTTTATTTATAATTTTAATTGTAGTTTTTTCTATTACTTTAAGATTATTCTTTCCTATTTCCAGTTAGGAGCAAAAAATGTTCGGAAAAATAGATCCCAAAAAAATATCAAGCATGATGTCTAAGCTAGGAATAAAACAAGAAGATATTCCCGCAAAAAGAGTAATAATTGAACAAGAAGATAAAAATATAATTATTGAGAATCCTTCTGTTGTTAAGATAAACATGCCTGGAAATGAATCATTCCAAATCTCAGGAGACATAAAAGAAGTTTCTATCATTAATGAGGAAGATATAAAAACAATTATGGAAAAGACAGGCAAATCAAGATTAGAAGCAGAAGTTGCTTTGAAACAAGCAAATGGTGATTTAGCAGAAGCTATTCTTTCACTATCATAGCAAAATATATTAACTTCTTTTTCTTCATATTTTAAGCTAGGGGCGAGAATTTTGATTTAGGTAAAAATAAATAATAATTAAAAATCAAAGTTCGAGAATAGGAAAATGGAAGTAGAAGAAAAATTTATTTTAAGCTTAGAGAAAGCCAGACAAGAGCTCCAAACAGCAGACCATTTAACTTATATGACTTTCCCTTTAATCAAAGAAAATAGATTGTTATTAAAAGCATTAGAAAAAATTTATAACACAATATTAAACACAATAAATGCCATACTACAATACGAATACACATATAAGAGAATAGAACTCTACAACAATGCAAGAGACAATTTCAATACTTTCAAATCTCTGGCTCAAAAATATAATATAAGCCAAGAACAACTAAACAAAATAATGGAAATTTTAAATCTGGGTGAAAAACATAAAAAAAGCCCTTTTGAATTTGCTAAAAATGACAAAATAGTAATTATGTCAGAAGGCATGAGAACAGATACAATTACTTTAGATAAGATAAAAAGTTATCTACTTGAAACAAAAGATATTTTAAGAAAAGCCTCATTAATTATTAAGCCTTTTTAGAAAGATATAAATACCTCTACCCCCTTTTTAAATTTTGCGTCTTTTTTTTAAGGAGACGAACTAAAAAGAGAGCCATCTATGGAAAAAATAATACAAGAAAAAATTAGTGCTGACCATCTTCTTTATGTCAGTCTGAAATATACCAAAACAACAGATGTCATGCTAAATCTAATCTCTAGATGGAGAAGCATGATAGAAACAGCAGTAGATAGACTAATGGAAGAAGGAAAGAAGAAAAAATCAATGAAGAACATTCCTTCTGCTCCTAAGTTAAAAATAGATAAAGTCAAGGAAATTTACAAAAAAAATCTGGCTGTTTTAGAAACCATGACTTTATACGAATTCTTCAAAAGAGTAGATAATCTAGAAAAAATTCGTGAAAATGAATTCAGAAAAAATGTGGTTTTAAAAGTTCTTGATAAAGGTCAATGGATTAACATAGATATGGATAAATTAAAAGAATATTCTATGCTTTTAGAAAACTTCATTAATGCTTTAAAACAGATTCTATAAATAGCTTATTAATCTTCTTATACTTTTAGTAATAATTGCTAAAATAATATTTATAATTTCTCTGACATTAAATTTTATAAACATAAGATTTAAAAATGTAGTTTAGATTTTCCTGATATGTCAAAAATTTATGTAATAACTTCAGGAAAAGGAGGGGTGGGAAAAACTACCTCTGCTATAAATTTAGGAGCAGCTTTAAACAAATTTAAAGAAGATGTAATTATAGTAGATGCAAATCTTACTACCCCAAATATTGGTTTACATTTTGGAACTCCTATGGTTCCTGTTTCTTTAAATCATATTTTGCAAGGAAAAGCAGATATAGAAGAAGCAATTTACGAGCATGAATCAGGAACTAAAATTGTTCCTTGTTCTCTTTCTTTAAAAGATTTAAAAAAAATAGACTCAAGCTTATTAAAAGATGCTTCAAAAGAATTAAAAAAAATTTCTTCTCATATAATTTTAGATTCTGCAGCTGGTTTAGGAGAAGAGGCAAAAACAACTTTAGAGGCAGCAGATGAGGTTATAGTTGTAACTAATCCCAATATTTTATCAGTTACTGATTCATTAAAAGCAATCAAACTTGCTGAAGGAATGAATAAGCATGTAAGAGGAGCTATAATAACCAGAGTTAAGAATGATAAAACAGAAATGTCTTTAGAAAATATAAAAGACATGTTAGAAGTTCCTATTTTAGGCATAATTCCAGAAGATTCAGCTATACAAGAATCTTTGGCAAGAAAAAATGCAGTTATTCATACTAATCCAAGAAGTAAAGCTTCAAAAGCTTATATGGACATAGCTGCTAAATTAATAGGCAAGAAAAAATTACCAACATCTTTAGGTTTTAGAATTCTGGAATTTTTAGGATTGAGATAAATCTGCTTTTACCCCTAAAAGCATTTCAAGAGTTTTTTGACATTCTTCTTGTGTTTTCAATCCTAAACCACAAGGAGGAGTTAGTAAATCCCCTCTCCAAAAATCTTTAATATCTTCTATTTCAGATATTCCCCATGCAATTCTCTTTTTATTTCTGTAGTTCGGATATCTTGTAATATCATATTTCGAAGCATCAAAACTTATAATGTCAATATCAGAACAAAACATTTTATCCCAGTCCATACCTCCACAAATATGAACTCCAGAAGTTACTTTAAAACTTGAAAATAATGGCTCCCACATTTCTCTAAAATCTCCACCAAATTGACCTAATGCTGGTTCATCTAAGAACAATATAACTTCTTTAACATCTAAACTTTCAAGAATAGCAGAGATATGCTCATAAGCTCTAGTTATTGCTTCGTCTCTTCCATAACCTGATTGAATCAGAGTTACAGGTCCAACACACTGCACTTTAACTCTTTCATAGCCCTTGACTGCAGATCTAAATTCAGCTAAACAACACAAAAGTCCTGGGTTTTTGATATATTTTAGCATTGTTTCCCCTCTACTCGGAAGTTCTGGCAAAAAAGGGATATTATGTCTAAGACTATAATCTATCGCTTCATTAACATTGTTATAAGGCAGAGAGCCAATTTGGGTTATCATATTAACAAAACATTAAGTTTATTAAAATACAATTTATAAAGATTAATATAATTAAATGTATAAGTCAACAAATATTTGGGCTTGAGATGAATATAGGAGAAAATTCAATATTATTTTGATAGCTAGTTTATAGCAATTTACTGCTTCTGCTAAACAATTTATTTCTTTTCCTCTGTCCATGGCTTATATATAAAAAATCCCTCTGGCGGCTGTTGTTTCGAAAGCCACTCTTGCTCATTAATCCACTGCTCAGCAAGAGTTTGTAAATTTCTCTTATAAACATCAAGAAATACCTTCTCAGTTCCTTTCAAATCACTCGTGCTCTTTCTGAATAGACTAACTAATTTTGCTGAACCCTCTTTAAAATAAAGCCATCGCACAAAATTATTTGCTAAATATCTGCTCTCTCCTTCATTTTTCGCAAAATTTTCTATTGCAGAAATAAGTTTTTCAGAATTTATTTCTGTTTTTTTGCCGAAATCTCTAAAACCCTGATAAAAAGTAGTGCCAAAAGCCTCTGCAATCCCCTCTCTCAAAAATTTATTTCTTGAAGTAAGATAAAAATGAACTGCCTCATGAGGATGAAACCACCATTGTGAATTTATATAGCCTCTTCTAACAAACCCACCACTGCCTTTTATAGGCGATTTAATATAACTAATCTGTTGGGGCACTTCAATCTGAAAAGTTTTTTTGAAAAATTCATAATGTTTTTCTTGAGCCTCCAAAGATTTTAGGTTTGGCTTATCTTGTTCAGAAAAATAATAGATAAAGTGTTCTGTTTTGTGTTTTTGAGTTGCCCAAGCAGGCAATTCTCTTTTCTCTCTGGAAGTGTATTTTGGAATTCCTTGTGCTAAAGAAACTTTTCCGTCTAAATCACCAAATACAAGTGGATTAACTAAACAAGATGTAACAACTATATCAAGAGTTATTTTTCTTCTTAGTTTCATTAAAATACAATATCCAAAATATATTTAAATTTATTGTTTAAAACAGCAAATAAAAAATGGGCCTGCAAGGAATTGAACCTTGGACCTCCTCTGTGTGAGAGAGGCGTTCTGCCACTGAACCACAAGCCCTAACTTTAAGACAAATAAAGAATTAATAAAATTATCTTATCTTACTTCCTAACTCAATATCTTTTTCTGGCTGAATCAATACAATTTTGTCTTCAGAATCATTTACAGCCGCAAGAATCATGCCCTCACTCTCAACTCCTTTCATCTTTCTTGGCTCTAAATTAGCTAATATTATACATCTTTTTCCTTCTATCTCTTCTTTTTCATAGAATTTTTTTATTCCTGCTACTATAACCCTAGTTCCAAGCTCCCCAACATCTATCTCAAGCTTGTATAGCTTGTCTGCATTTTCTATATCTTCTACTTTTATTATTTCTCCAACTCTTAAATCTAATTTTTCCCAGTCTTGAAAACCAATTTCTTCTGTCATATTTATAGTTAGAAATAGCATTATAAAAATCTTTTTATACTCAATACACATAAGAACATAATGAACAAAAAAAGAGTTTTTGGCTTAGTTTTAATTATATTAAGCATAATCTCTTCTTTCTCAAATCTAACTTTAACAGGAAAGGTAATTGGAATTTCAGCTGGCTCTTATCTTTCTTTAGTTTCAATTTTGAGTTTTATTTTAGGAGCAGTATTGGTTTTAGCAAGTAAAAAAACAGAGAAATGGGGGGATTTAGAAAAAATTTTATTAGGAAAAACAAATAGTTCTACATTGCCAGTTTTCAGAGATGTTGAAGATGGCATCAAAAAAACAGATGAAGTTTCTCCTTTTCTTGCTTATACTACTCCTGGAGACTTAATTTATTGTATTTATGTAAGGACAAAAGAAGATGCTGCAAATATAGCAAGTTATTTAGCAAGAGGCAGAAGAATATATGTAGATAAAAAAGCTGAACAAGTTATAGGAAAAAAAGCAAAAAGCTTAGAATTAGAAAAAGTGAAGGGGATAATAGAATTTAAAGATATGATAGAAGAAGAATTGAGCAGAAGAACTGGTAAGCATGTAAGATTTAGGCCTAGACCTCAGAAATGTGGTTTTGGTAGTGGTGAATATGAAACATCAAGAGGAAGAGCAATGGAAATGGAAGTAATTTATCATAAACCGCATCATGCTATAGGAATAAATTATCCTCATTATCAAGTTACTTATGCCCCAAAAGATAAAAAATATAAAAGAGAAATACACATATTAATCAAAAAAGACTAATTTCTTTTTGCTAATTCTTCAAATACAATCTTTCTTCTTAATGCATCTAAAAGTACTTTTTTTACTGGCACATATTTTACATTTCTTGAATTTCTTTTAACTTTTAATTTTTCTAGTTTTCCTCTTTCTATACATTCTTTAGCAAATTCGTATGCATCACAAGCATAAGAATATGCTGCTAAATTACCAGTAAAATTTCTATTACTCCCAAGTCCTCTTACATAACCATCCCCTTTTAATGAACCAATATAAGCTACAGCACCTGCAGAAATTTCTTGCCATTTTCTTTTCAATTCTTCATTTGACAAATGTGCTATCTCTTGCCCGACTATTCTCTCAAGTTTTTCAAAATCTATTTGTTTATCCTCTGCAATGGTTTCTCTTCTATAATCACCTTTTCTTGGTTTAGGATAAACAGCATCTTTAGCTTGAGGATTTAATTCTCGACTATATCTTGAGAAATAAGAAGTTTGTTCTGCAGAAGTTAAAGGTTTGATATTGGCAGAGCTATCATTATGAGAAATTTCTTTATTCCTTAATTTACCTTTTCCCTTAGTCATCTTAAACCTAAATATAAAAGTGCAAGAAGTTAATATATTTTTCGTTTTTAAATCTTTCTAAACAAAATTTCAGCTTTTTTTATTTTGTCTTAAATATCTTCTAATAACCACTTCCATAAAGGAATAAACTTAATCTCCCTCTTTATTCCAAACCACTCTACCTTTTCCTTAGCTTCATAATCTTCTATAATTATAACTAGCTTATTACATCTAAGTTCCTTGCTTGCTTTCACTAAAGCTCTTATTTCCCTTTCTTTCGTTTTAATATCTGAAATATTATAACACACCTGAATTAGCTGTCTTATTTTTGTTCCTTGTTTTATCACAAAATCTACCTCCTCTTGCTGGACATTTTTCCAGAAATAAATATTTGCCTTGTTATCCATCTCTTCTTTTTTTAATCTGCATGCAACAACATTTTCATAAAGTTTCCCTAAATCAGGACTTGCCTTAAATGCTTTTGCATAAATAAAGCCGTTATCTATGCAGTATATTTTTTTGTTTGAAGACAATTGCTCTTTAACTTTATACGAAAACCTGTTTAAACTGAATAAAATAAAAGATTCTTCTAAATGATTAAGATACTTTTCAGTTGTATGTGAACTCTTAATTTTTCCAATCTTTGTCAGAGAGTTATAAGAGTATTCATTTGCAACATTTGAAATAAGATATAGTGCCAAATCCTCAATTTGTTTTGGGTTTCTTATTTTATATCTTTTTACAATATCCTTATATAAAATTGAATTAAACAAAAGGGATAAATATTCTTTTAATTCGACTTTCTTCAATAATATTTCTGGATAACCGCCGTTTAGCAGATATTGTGATAATTTTTCTTTTATTTCAGTAGTTGTTAATTCTTTGTTTTCAAATTTAAGGTATTCTTTAAAAGAGAATGGAAAAATATTAACTAATAAATGTCTTCCTGTGAGATGAGTTGCTAATTCTTTGCTTAAAAGTTTAGAGTTACTTCCAGTAATAACTAAATTATATCCTTGTCTTTGCAATCTATTGACAAATAATTCCCATTTTGGAAGATTTTGAATTTCATCAAAAAGAACAAATTTAGGATTATTATAAATAGAATTCATAGCAGTAATTATCTCATCATAATTTTCTACGTCAACTAATTTCTCATCATCAAAATTAACATAGCCAAAATTCCCTTGTTTGTTTAAGAAGTGTATTGCGAAAAATGATTTCCCAGCCCTTCTAGGTCCAACTATTATTTTTATTAAGTCATTATTTAATTTTAAGCTCTGATTTCTTTCAATATATTTCTCTTTAAGTTTTGTCTCAATTTCCCGTTTTTGTAATATTATTATTTCTTTTATTTCTTGTAACATATAAATTATATTACAATATAGTTTATAAATATTTGCATTATAATATTAAATCTTTCTAAACAAAATTTCAGCTTTTTTTATGTTCTTTCCAGAAAAAATCTCAGAGATTTTTTCTGCTGTTTCAGGAATAAAGGGATATAACAATTTTGCTATTGCTTTAATTGACTCAACTAACTCATATAACTTTTTCCTTACCTCAGAAATCCTGCTGTTTTTGGGTTTATGAGGGCCAGAGGAATTAGCAGATTCTTCTGGATCTTTAGTTTCCCATAATTTATTTTCCTGCACATATTTATTGCAAGAATCTATAAATTCAAAAATTAAAGCTAAAGCCTTGTCAAGTTCATAATTTTCTATTTTCTTTTCAATTTCTTTTAATTTTAACTTTTTAATCAACTTGTTCTCTATCTTTTTTACTCCATATTTTTCAGCCAGAGCAGAAACCCTGCTAACTAAATTTCCTAATTTGTCTGCTAATTCTGAGTTATGCCTTTCTATTAATTTTTCTTCTGAAAAATCTCCATCTTCTCCAAATGGGAAAGTCCTGCATAAATAATATTTTATACTATCAGAATCATATTTTTTTCTTAATTCTAAAGGATTAATCACATTTCCCAAAGATTTGGACATCTTCTGCCCATCAACAGTCAAGAAACCATGAACAATAATTTCTTTTGGTAATTCTAAGCCTGCACTTAATAGCATTCCAGGCCAGATTCCAGCATGAAATCTTAGCATATCTTTTCCAACAACATGAATATTTGCAGGCCAATATTTTTTATATTTTTTATCAGGATAGCCTATTCCAGTCAAATAGCTACTCAAAGCATCGCACCAAACATACTGAACTTGATTTTCATCTCCTGGAACAGGAATTCCCCATGGCAAATGTTCGTTATCTCTGGAAAAACTAACATCAGTTAAGCCCTCTTTTATTAATCCCAAAAAATCATTTTTCCATTGTTTTGGATAAATTCTCAATTTATCACTTTGAATAAGCTTCTTTATTTTTTCAGAATATTTAGACAACTTAAAAAAATAGTTTTTCTCATCAATTTTTTCTATTTCTAGATTTGAATGATTTGGGCATTTGCCATTAACTAAGTCTTTCTCAGTAATAAATCTCTCACAACCAGAGCAATAACAACCAGAATATTTTTTCTTGTAAATATCTCCTTTCTTAGCTAAAATTTTCCATAAATGGATAACTCCCGGCCAATGATTTTTTTTGTCAGTTGTCCTGATAAAATTATTATTTGATATATTAAGTATTTTAGTTAATTTCTGAAAATAAGCACTATTTTTATTAACAAATTCTTGAGGAGTTAGCCCTTCCTTTTTTGCAGTCTGATAGTTTTTTACTCCATGTTCATCAGTCCCTGTTAAGAAAAAAACATCCTTGCCTTTAACCTTGTTCCATCTAGCTAAAACATCTGCCTGAACTATTTCTAATGCAAAACCAATATGAGGGGGGGCATTTGCATAAGGTATAGTTGTGGTTATGTAAAATTTTTTAGTCATATTTAAGTTAGAAAAAGCACATTAAAAAAACTTTGCTTCTGTGGCTTTTATCTCGCAGAATAAAAGCCCCTCTCTATCTATCTTACTTAAAGGAACTCTCCTTCCATCTGCGTTTTTGAAAACCTGTTTTCTATATCTCATATTAGCGTCAACTAAATTCGGATTTGGCTCTGGAAAAGGTGTAAAAACTAATGAAGGATTTATATGATATAATAAATCATCATGATGACATTTAATCAAAAAAGCAACATCATGGGCACAAAAAATTTCTTCTCTCGGCCTTACATAAGCAATAAACATCTGTTTATCTTTACAAGAATGTCTGCTTGCAATATCGAACCAGGTAGCATAATGAGAATCTGAAGGAATCCCTCTAAATTTATCAGGCAACCCGTCCATCCTCATATCATCGTAAAATTTCGCTGCTTGCGTTCTTGAAGGAACTTTTCCTGTCCTTATCCCTCCTCTTTTCATTATTTCCTGTTCTAAATTAATTCTCCTTTTTGTAAATTTATCTATTTCTCTGCTTAATTTTGCTCTTTCCTCAGCTTCCAATTGCTCTAATTCTTCTGGAATATCATATCTCTTAACTTTAATTAAATCCTTAGCAATTTCAAACAATTCCCAACCTTCTATCCAGGAATAAAGCAAGAAAGTTTTATTTCTTCTGTCTGACAAGCCTCTCCAACTCATTCCTCCATAATACCTTTCTGCGCTTAATTTTTGTCTTGCTTCATTAATTAACATGTAAGGAGTTATTCTTTCTTCTCTTGCCTGTTTTTTACTTCTAATTCTTCTCCATTTTAAAGGCTGCAGATATTTTCTCAAAGTTCTCGCATTCAGCTCAATAAAAAAATCCTGCGGCAAAACAGCTCCTAAACCTGCTCTTGTTATATTGTCTACATCGCCAATAATTTCTAAAAAACTTCTTCCTTCCACTCCTATTTCCTCTACTCTTTCTAAATCCCTAATTCTACCAGGAGAAAAATTTTCAATTGTTCTATCCCAGACATTTTGCTCAATCATAAATTATCTGTTAAACAGCAGTATATAAAAATTTATATAAATAAGAATAATAATTAAACAACTTTTAAAACTGAAGGAAATATATTTTCACCATATTCAGAAACAGCAAATCCCTCTTTTCCATATTTTTTAATTGCTTTTTCTATACTTTCATTATTAATCAAAGCAACTAATAAGCTATCTTCTTTTATCAATATTTCTCTCTCAATTCTCATGGGATTGCTATCTGTTCTCTTCTGTAGAATAAATACTTCATCTAAAGGAATATACTCATCAAAAAGCTCTGCAGTAAATGTATCATAAACTCGCACACTTTTCACTTTTTCATTCATACTAAACCTAATATACATTCTTTCTATTTGCTTTTTTTCTATCTCCTTCCTAAATTCTTTTTCACTGACTTCTATAACATTTCCATTTACAAATACGTATATTCCCTTAGTCATGATAGCTCTATTTTTAAGGAATTTATAAATCTAATCAAAAATTCTAAAAAGCCAAATAACTAATTTAAAGGAGAATTATGCGCCAATAGTATAGTGGTTAGTATTTCGGCTTCCCAAGCCGATGACCTGAGTTCGAATCTCGGTTGGCGCATTTTTCTGTTTTTAAGTATCCTATTATCTAATTAAGAAAGCAGAAAAATGCAATCTCACTAAATTTATAAATCTACTTTTGTAAACTTATTTATGCAAAATAAAAAAGGTGAATTCAAGTTAGCAGAAGAATTGAGAAAAGCAAAAATTCCAGAGAAAAAAAGAAAAATAATTCTGCAAAATGTAAGAGAGAAATTAGAAAAAGAGAAAACTATGAAGCTGTCTATAAAAGAAGGAGCCAGTGCTTCAGCTATGACTGGTTTTGGTTCTGACTACATAACACCTTATGCTCTAGCCTTAAATGCAAATAATGCACAAATAGGATTTTTAAGTTCTATTCCTGGTTTATTATCTCCTCTATCTCAAATTTTCGGCTCAAAATTAATGGAAAAATATTCAAGAAAGAAAATTATTGTGTTTTTTGTTTTTTTACAAGCATTAATGTGGCTTCCTATTCTTTTACTTTCTTTGTTATTTTGGAAAAATATTTTCTCTATTTACCTGCCAATAATTTTAATTGTTTTCTATGCTATATATGCTATTTTGGGGGCAATTGCTGGTCCATCTTGGTTTTCTTTAATGGGTGATATAGTTCCAGGAAAAATTCGTGGAAGATATTTTGGAAAAAGAAATAAAATAGCAGGAGTTGTAGCATTAATAGCAACAATAACAGCAGCATTCATACTAGATTTCTTTAAAACCAAAGGTTTCTTACTTATTGGTTTCTCTCTACTTTTCTTTCTTGCCTGTATTTTTAGGTTATTTTCTTCATCTTTATTCAAAAAACATTATGACCCTCATTTCAAATTAGAAAAAGGATATTATTTCTCTATTTTTCAGTTTATTAAAAAAGCTCCTTCAAATAATTTTGGCAGGTTTGTGATTTTTGTTGCTTTAATACAATTTGCAACAATAATAGCAGGCCCTTTCTTTGCAGTTTATATGCTAAAAGATCTGGGATTTTCATATACAACTTTTATGCTTGTAAATATTTCTTCTTCAATTGCCTCTCTTCTTTTTATGCCTCTCTGGGGAAAATTCTCAGATAAATTTGGAAATAGAGAGCTTTTAAGAATAGGCGCCTTTCTAATCCCTTTTTTTCCTATACTCTGGCTTTTCTCTTCATCTCCCACATACTTAATTTTAGTTCCTCAGTTATTAGGAGGAATAGGATGGGCTGCTTTTAATCTTGCTACTTCAAATTTTATCTATGATTCAGTTACCCCTCAAAAAAGAGGTATTTGTGTTTCCTATTATAACATTTTTATAGGAACAGGAGTTTTTTTAGGCGCAACTTTAGGAGGATTAATGGCTCATTATTTAACAATAACTTTTATGAATAAACTTCTTTTTATATTCTTGACTTCTGGAGTTATAAGACTTTTAATAGCTCTAATAATGATGCCTAGAATAAAAGAGATAAAAAAAGTGACTAAACCTGCAAAAAATCCTATTTTATATTTTAAGGAAATCAGGCCAGTAAGAGGAGTAATTCTTGAAATATTAAATGATATGAGGGGGATAGGTAGAAGAATAAAAAAAGGTTTTAAAATTAAAAAAACAAATGCCACCACACACTAAAGCTTCAAAGTTCTGCAGAACTTTGACAGTCGTCAGAAATCTGAATATTGTGAAGATTTCTGAGATGTGTGGTTTGTGACAGGCATTTGTTTTTAGGATGCTCAAAGAAAATCTGACATTCGCAAGGCAAATGTCTGCTGACTAAAGTCAGCAGTTTATTTTCTCTGACATTAAAAATTAATTAGCTATTTAAAGTTTAAGAGAAATCGTAAAAAATATCAAGACATAAAAAAATTAAGTGAATTCAGAAATCTATGCGTATTTTCTCCATAAGTTCAATCCATTATCTATAAGTTTTGTAGCAAGGGAATTTAATTCAATATAATAATCATAATTTCTTGTGATATTCTTTTCTTCAATACGACAATATTGATAAATTCTATAACCTTCTATTCCTTCTACTGCTTTCCACTCCCATCTTATGTTATAGTTTATGCCCTCTTTAGAAAGATTTATGTCAGGATAGCTCTTGCAAACATCCCTTATCTCCTTGCTTTCTGTATAGTTTTCTGATAAAACTTTAACTCCATCTATAATTTTGTAAGTGTATAATCTTACTTGATGTTTAGGATTTAAAGATTTATTACAGAAATATCCTCCATTTTCTTCTCTTAGAGAAATTCCTGTTATTTCTGGAGGAACTAACACAACCTGATTTGGAGTAGATTGGTTGTTTTGAGATTGATTGTTTATAGACTGATTATTTTGAGATTCATTAACAGAGGCATTTTCCTGAGGAATTCCAGAATTATTTTTAGAGGCGTCTTCAGAAGGTCTGAACTTTATAAAAAGAAAAATTCCTACTACAGCAGCTATCATGACAAAAATAACTATAACCGCTAAAATTTGAGCCCTACTCATCTTACTTTTAATAAGTAAAAGAAGTTTAAAAATATTTATGAAAAGGGGCAATCAAGAAAAACTAGCAAAATATAAAGACAAGGCAAGCAGATTGTTCCAAATCTAAATTTCTACTCAATCTTTGCATATTAATAGCATATTTTAATTTCTTATGCAAAGATTTCTGCTCAATTTTCAAACATGAATTAGATTTTTTAATTTCTTATTTGAAAATTTCGCTCATTATTTCTTTTGCATATCTTCTTGCTAATCTTAATGGCTCAGGAATTCTATGTGGCTCTTTTGTAAATATTTTTGTTAATTTCTCAGCACTAGAAACAGAAACCATATTTCCAGGACTTATATATAATGGACGGGCTCCAAATTTTGTTTTAATTATCTTGCCAGCTGACTTTCCGTCTAATAAAATATCTTCTCCTTTGACTTCTCCAACGATTAAATTATCAGCAATTCCAATACAAGGAACCCCTACAACTAAAGAAAAATGACTTGCGATTCCTAAACCTTTGGGATGTAGGATTCCGTGTCCTCTAATAAAAACAACATCTGGTTTTTCATCTAACTTATTAAAAGCAGAAATCATTGCAGGCAACTCTCTATATGCACGAAAACTAGGGATATAAGGAAACTTAACTTTATCTTCAAAATATTCTTGCTCTACAATCTCAAAATCAAAAAGTCCTTGAGTTTGATTTTGGACTTTAGGATGCTCAGAGAAATTTCTGATTTCTCTGACATCAGATAAAACAACTATAGCTGATATAATTCTATTTTTGAAAAAAATATTATCTATTCCTGCTACTCTTTCTGCAAGTTCAAAATTGATACTATCTTTTATAGAAAGATTTTTTGCAAGCTTTTCTTGTTCATTTTCAAGCTTTTTCAAATCAATCCCATACTTGTCAAAAATCTTTGATTTTTGATCACTCTCAGAAATTCTTTTCGGGTGAATTTCTGAAGTCTCAACAACCTCTTTTATTCTGTCATCTTCCATAACCTTTTTAAATCAAGCATCTATTAAAAACTTATGTTCGAGAAAAAATGTAAAAGATGCAGAAGAGAAATTAAAAGAGATTTTGGGTTTTGCCCTTTTTGTGGATTTGATGTAAAAAAAGAGCAAGAAGGAAAAGACTATGGATTTTTAGGCAAAGATGATAATCTTGACTTGCATAACTTTGGGGTAAAAATGCCTTTTGGATTTGATATGGTATTTTCCAATCTCTTAAAACAGATAGACAAGCAGTTCAAAGAATTAGACAAGGAAATAGGGCAAGAGGCTAAAAAAGAAAAAGTAATTAGAAAAAAATTACCCTCTTTCTCAAGAGGATTAAGTATAAGCATTTCTACATCAACAGGAAAAAAACCAGAAATAAAAATATCTGGCTTTGGTCCTGGACTAGAAAATTTATCAGGGGGAATAAAAGAACTAGGAAAAAAAGAAGAAAAAATTAAAGCTCCTGAAATAACAGAAGAAAAAGCTAGAGAAATAGCAAAACTGCCAAGAGAAGAAGCAAAAACATCAGTTAGAAGACTTAGCAATAAAATAATTTATGAAATTAGCTTATCTGGTGTTTCTAATTTGAAAGATGTTTTAATTAATAAGCTAGAAAACAGCATAGAAATTAAAGCTTTCTCAAAAGACAAAGTTTATTTCAAACTTCTTCCCATAAATTTGCCAATTTTAACATATAAATTAAAAGACAACAAATTAATTCTAGAATTGAAAGCAAAATAATCAAGAAAAGTATTTCAGCGCTTCTTCTATATTTGCAACTTCTACAACATTAATTCCTGCTTCTTCAGTCACATTAATTTTTCTCGGGATAGTTTCTGTCTGGCAAATATCAGTAAATCCAAATTTCTCGCAATGTTGATTTGTTTCATAAATTACATCTCTAGACTGCAACAAAGGAACTAAAAATTTGCTTGCTCCAGCTTCTTTGCTAGCTTTGGCTTTTTCCAAAATAGCTGAAACAGGCCCAATACTGCCATCATGATTTATTGTTCCAGTAATCATAACATCTTCTTTTGGTTTTTCACCATTTAAAGCAAATATAGTAGCAAGAGTTAAAGCAGCTCCTGCTGATGGCCCGCCAATAAGAGAAGCATTTGCCTCTATATTATAGATTAAATTGTAATTTTCAATTTTATTTTTAGTGTAATTGTTAGCAACTAATCTTGCCATTCTAATACTCTGTTGAGTATCAGCCCAAAACAACAAGTTTTCAATATCAACTAAAGTTCTTCCTTTTCCAGGAAATGCCTCTACACTTAAGATAGTAGAAACTCCTTTACCTTCAGAATCTACAGCAGGCAGTTTCATCCTGATAAGAGTTGAGTTCTCACTAGAAACAAAATTTTCTTTTTCTTCTTTATTTTTGCTAGATTCAATTTTAGAAAAATCTTTATTTAAAGCAACTAATACCAAATCTAAAATTATAATTATAGATACAATTAATAAAACATACTTTAAAATTTTCTTTCCTTTTTTTTCTGCCATGTTTAAAAATTTATTTTTAAATCAGACAGAAACTTTTAAGTTTCTGTATGTTTTCTTGTTTTTGTTATTTTTTCTTTTTTATAATTAAACAATTTTGGTTCTTTTTCAAAAATCTCAGAAATCGAAAGATTTCTGATGATCTCGGAAATGAAATTTCCGATGACTGTCAAGAACTTAAGTTCTTGAAGGAACTGAAATGAGCCTGCTCAGATTTGAACTGAGGACCCCTGCCTGTCTAAGACTGATAAGGAGAGAGACAAGCTCTCTTAACCTCACCTCTAACGAGAGAGCCCTATCATATCAGAATCACTTCCCGCCTAAAATACAATTATCAGTACAGGATGCAGTGCTCTAACCAGGCTGAGCTACAGGCTCCTGTAGCTCACAAATTAGTTAAGATTTATAAAACTAACTGAAATTGCTTCTGTAAAGTTAACGGGTGATGAATAGCTTAATAGAAACATTTAAATAATAGGATAACCATAGATATCCTATGAGAAAAAT